>ENA-OQOA01000005-OQOA01000005.1-human-gut-metagenome-genome-assembly--contig:-NODE-5-length-131235-cov-5.838950_pt1 | contig 131235 bp, 112 predicted proteins | sample MGYA00242633_ERZ504888 | MGnify/ENA primary metagenome ERZ504888 (study PRJEB26092, sample SAMD00036372) | human gut metagenome | host: Homo sapiens | study: EMG produced TPA metagenomics assembly of...
GTCGCCGGGGGCGGAGGCGCGGCGCTCGGGGAAGCGCTCGGCCATGGCGTCCATGGCGGCGTCGAAGGCGTCGGCAGCGCCGCGGAACTGCTCGTCCAGCCCCTCGACCTCGACGGCCTCGGCGGGAGCGGCGGCAAGTTCGTCCGAAAGCTCAAGCTTGGTCTGGTTCATACGCAGCCAACCCCAAGTGGCGGCAGGCATCGCATTAACATGCTCGAGCGTGGTAGCAGCGGTGTTCGTGGTCTCTTTCATTATCCGATCGCTCCTTCCATCTCGAGCTTGATCAGGTTGTTCATCTCGACGGCGTACTCAAGCGGCAGCTCCTTGGAGACCGGGTTGGCAAAGCCGTTGACGATCATGGTGCGGGCCTCTTCCTCCGAGATGCCGCGGCTCATCAGGTAGAACACCTTGTCGTCGCCGATGCGGCCGATGGTGGCCTCGTGGCCGATGTCGACGTTCTTGGCGCGGATGTCCATGGCGGGGATGGTATCGGAGCGGCTTTGGTCGTCGAGCATGAGCGACTGGCAGCTCACGGTTGCCTTGGAACCCTCGGCCTTAGGCGTGGCCACGATGGAGCTGCGGAAGGTCTGGATGCCGCCGCTCTTGGAGATGCCCTTGGTCTCGACGGTTGCCGAGGTATCGGGCGCGTTGAGTACGACCTTGCAGCCGGTATCGAGGTTCTGGCCGGCGCCGGCAAAGGTGATGCCGGTAAAGCTCGAGCGGGCGCGGCGACCGTTGAGCACGCTCATGGGGTAGAGGTAGCCCACGTGGCTGCCGAAGGAGCCGCTGATCCACTCGATGTCGCCGTCCTCGTCCACGCGCGCACGCTTGGTGTTGAGGTTTGTACCATTGTTCCTTTGGGACCCAGTTTCCTCGATGGTCGAGTAGCGCAGGTGCGCGCGCTGCCACAAAGAGCTCGACAGCGCCGGCGTGGAGGTTGGCCACGTTGTACTTGGGTGCGGAGCAGCCCTCGATAAAGTGCAGGTCGGCATCGTCCTCGACGATGATGAGCGTGTGCTCAAACTGGCCGGCGCCCTTGGCGTTGAGGCGGAAGTAGCTCTGCAGCGGAAAATCGAGCTTGGTGCTCTTGGGCACGTAGACAAACGAGCCGCCCGACCACACGGCGCCGTGCAGGGCCGCAAACTTGTGGTCGGTGGGCGGGATGAGCGTCATAAACTTCTCGTGGATGAGCGGCTCCCACTGCGGGTCGTGCAGGGCCTCCTCGATGCCGGAGTAGACGATGCCCATCTTGGACGCCGTGTCCTGCATGTTGTGGTAGACGAGTTCGGAGTCGTACTGCGCGCCGACGCCCGCCAGGTAGCTACGCTCGGCATCGGGGATGCCCAGGCGCTCAAAGGTGTTCTTGATGTCGTCGGGCACCGACTCCCAGTCGTGCTTTTGGTCGGTGTTGGGCTTGACGTAGGTGACGATGTTGTCCATGTCCAGGCCCTCGATGGAGGGGCCCCACGTCGGGTCGGGGAAGCGGTTGAAGATCTCGAGGGACTTGAGGCGCAGGTCGAGCATCCACTGCGGCTCGTCCTTCTTGGCGCTGATCTCGCGCACGATGTCGGGCGTTATGCCGGCGTCGAGGCGCTCGAATCCCTCCTCGCCATAGGTGAAGTCGTAGAGGCTGCGGTCGATGTCCGCGACTTCGGTGCGGTTCTTGGTCATTGCGTCGCCCCTTTACGCCTGCTGCTCGGCAGCGGCGGCCTCGGCCTGGGCGCGCTGCTCGGCGGCCTCGCGCTCGAAGGTCTCAAAGCCGTTCTTGTCGATCCAGGGGATAAGCGAGGCGTCGTCCTCGCGCACGATGTGGCCCTTGACCATAACGTGGACGCGGTCGACATCCAGGTGCTCCAGGATGCGCGTGTTGTGCGTGATGATGAGCATGGAGCCGTCGCAGCTCTTGCGGTAGGCGTCCATGCCGTGGCTGACGGTGGACAGGGCGTCGACGTCCAGACCCGAGTCGGTCTCGTCCAGGATGGCGAGCTTGGGCTGCAGCAGCAGGAGCTGGAGCATCTCGACCTTCTTTTTCTCGCCGCCCGAGAAGCCCACGCCCAGCTCACGGTTCAGGTAGGCGGTGTCCATGTTGAGCTCTGCCGCGAGCTCCTTGACGCGCCGGCGGAACTCCTTGCCCTTCATCTCCAGGCCGGGGCGGCCGGCGATGCTGGCACGCAAAAAGCTCGACAGCGGCACGCCCGGGATCTCGACCGGGGCCTGGAAGCTCAGGAACAGGCCGGCGCGCGAACGCTTGTCGGTGGTGAGCTCGGTGATGTCCTGGTCGTCAAAGACGATGCGGCCGTCCTGCACGGTGTAGACGGGGTCGCCCATGACCAGGTGGCCGAGGGTGGACTTGCCGGCGCCGTTGGGTCCCATCAGCACGTGGGTCTCGCCGGCGGCGACGTTGAGGTTGACATTGTGGAGGATGGTCTTCTCGTCCACGGAGGCGGTCAGACCTTCGATGGAAAGCAGCGGATTTGCGCTCATGCTGTCCCTCTCTGTATATGGTGTACTCATAGGTGTACTAAACCCTAGGAATCTTCTCGGAATAAAGTTACTATGGGTTCGGCGTTAGTCAAGGGAAAACCCGACTAATCCACTCGACTTTTTAGATGTGGGACATAATAATCAGGTTTGTTTGCCCCGCGTGCATAAGCTTTGGGACAAATAGGCCTGGTATTTTGTCCCGGCAACGATGAGAGGGTAGGTATGCTCATTTCTTCTAAGGGCCGCTATGCCCTCCGGCTGATGATCTATATCGCAGCGCTTGGCGACGTCGAGGGCAAAATCGCCCTGCGCGAGGTCGCCGACCGCGAGCATATCTCGCAAAAGTATTTGGAGCAGCTGGTCCGTCCGCTCATGAAGGCAGGCCTGCTTAAGAGCGTGCGCGGCAAGGGCGGCGGCTACATGATGGCCAAGGACCCCTCCGAGGTGCGTGCCGGCGACATCCTGCGTGCCGTCGAGGGCAGCACGGCTCCGGTGGCGTGCGATGGCATCGACAACAGCTGCACCCGCAGCGATCTTTGCTCGACCGTCAAGTTCTGGCGCGGGCTGGACGACGTGATCGAAAAGTACGTCGACGGCGTGACGTTGGCCGACCTAGCCGCCGTCCCCGAGATCAACTTTGACATTAAGCTGTAGGGGTGTAAATGGCATCTCTCGACAAAGTGTACAAGCAAATCGAAGTTTTTGCTCGGGAATGTGACGTCGAGAAGGTCGTGTTGTTTGGTTCTCGTGCTCGAGGCGACAACTTGCCCAAGAGCGATATTGACATCGCCGTAGCAGGTTGCCGGGATTTCGGCCGTTTCTCATATTTGATCGAGGAGCGACTTGATACTCTTTTGGATGTAGATGTCGTCAATCTCGACGAGTCCTTATCGCAGCAATTGCTCGATGAAATTGCCAGGGATGGTGTGATTCTGTATGAAAAAATATGAGAACTTTGCCAGCGCCTTGGCGAATCTTGAGGATGCGCCCAATCAGGATCTCAACAATGATTTTGTTCAGAGTGGATTGATTAATAAGTTCAATCTTCAATTTGAACTGAGCTGGAAGCTCCTTAAGCGTCTGCTCGAGTATGAGGGTGCCACGCTTGCCGCGTCGGGGTCCCCTCGTGCCATCTTGAAGGAGGCCTACCGATTCTACGACTTTATTGATGAGGCGGCCTGGTTAGATATGCTCAGAGACCGCAATACGAACGTCCATATCTATGACAATAAGCTCGCTCAAGATTTGATTCAGCGCATCTTGAACGTCTATATTCCCGCTTTCTGTCAGTTGAGAGACGGTTTGATGGAGCGTTACGGCGAGCTTCTGCTGGCTCCCGACGACCAGTTTGTTTAATTCCTTTAGATTCCGCGGAGGGTTGTTGCCGTTTACCGAGGGGTTGTTGTGCAACAACGGGCTAGCTGTAATACTTAGATACATCTTTGCAAACTGCACTTTAACTATACCAATGCAGGGAGGATCTATGCAGCCCAAGCATTCCGCGATTGTCGCGGGCCTGACGTTGGCGCTTTCGTTTGGCACCGTTGCCGCGCCTGTGACTGCTGTTGCCGAGGAGCCCACGCCGGGTGTTGCCTCGGATGCCACCGATATCGATAAGGGCCTTTACACCCAGCAGTCTTTTTCAGGCGTGCTGAGGTCGGTTCAGGGGGTCTCGTTTGTCAACGTGACTCGCGAGATGAAGTACTTTACCAAGTACGAGAGCCATGGCAACTATAACCAGGGCTTTTCGTATGGCGATGGCTATAACGCGCTAGGCTATTACCAGTTCGACCGCCGTTGGTCGCTTGTTCCGTTTATGAAACAGGTCTACAACTACGATTCTGCTAAGTACGGCATGCTTAAGGCCGCGATCGATCACGGCAGTGAGATTTCCAACGCGAACAACCCCATGTATGCGAACGGCCAGCTCACCGAGCTGGGTCGTATTGCGCAGGAGGCCTTCCAGGGTGCTTATAACACCGACCCTGCTGAGTTCTCGGCGCTGCAGGATGCCTATGCGTATAACTCGTACTATGCGGTGACCGAGGCGTGGCTCAAGAGTGCTCTCGGCATTGATGTCTCCGGCCGTGCTGACTGCGTCAAGGGCATGGTGTGGAGTATCACCAATATGTGCGGCACCTATGGCTGTCAGGATTTTTTTCGCTGGGCAAACCTTTCCAACAGCATGACCGACCGCGAGTTTGTAACGGCGCTTTCCAACTGCGTGGTTGATAACGTGGTGCGCAAGTATTCGAGTCAGCCTCAGTACCATGAGGGATGGAAGAATCGCTACCGCAATGAGCTCAAGGACTGCCTGGTCTACATTGCCGAGGACGAGGCTGCCGCGGCAACGCCCGTGGAGCCTGAGCCCACGCCGGCGCCCGGCCCGAGCATGGCGCCCGCCGCTCCTGCTGCGCCGACGCCTGATACCGATGGCGATGCGGGCGATAGCGGCGATACGGATGCGCCCTCGACCGATACGGGCAGTGGTGATGCCGGTAATGGTGGGGCTGCGTCCGGTGACATTGTTTCTGGCGATGTTTCGAGCGATTCGTCGACTTCTGGTTCCGACGGCGCTACGGATGGTACGAATTCTGGCTCCACCGATGCTGGTGCTTCCAAAGGCGCTGGCGATTCCTCTGCCGATGCCGGCTCCTCTAAAGATTCTGACTCCGATGCTTCCGAGAACGGTTCGAACGAGGGCACCGATGCTGGTGATTCCTCGGCAGAAGACAAGTCTTCTGCCGGCGAGCAGGTTGGGTCAATGCTGGGATGGTCTTTGATGGCGGGCATTAACGGCAGCTCTTCTTCTGATGAGGGAACGTCTGAGCAGGGTTCCGGCTCCAATGCCAACGGTGCTGCTGATCCTTCTGCCGGTGCGGGCGCGAAGCAGTCCGTCGCCGATGCTCAGAAGACCGGTGACAAGGGCGGCACTACGACCACCGCAACGACTGCCACGACTAAGTCCTCGGGCGGCAACATGCCCAAGACGGGCGACCTCATCGTTATGGCGAGCCTTGCGAGCGCGAGCCTGGCCACGCTGGGCGCCACGTCTATCGTGAGCGGTAAGCATAAACTTGATCAGGAGAACAAGGCCGCTGGCGAGGACGGTTCCGAGGAGTAGCTTCTCGGTTGCTGAATAACTAAAGAGTGGGACGGGTCCGGCGCGAATGCATCGGGCCCTGTTTTGTTGTGCAACGATTAGTTATGCCCCCTCACACCCCATGTTGCTACCGTTGCCCGATATGTTTGCGCGCTACATCAGTACGTGAGAGGCCGTCATTACAATTGGCATCGTGCTGCGATTTAGGGGGAACGTTGCAATGTCTGAACAGGCAAATAATGGTTGTGCTGCCGACTTTGGCGTACGTCTAATCGGCTGTACCGACGATGTGGTTTTGCCCATCGGCATGCACGACTATGCGGAGGCTCTTGGTTGCTGCGCGCTGGTCGACAAGACCATGTTTATTGCCGATATGCTGGATTGCGATGCGTCCGTTATGGTGTGCTGCCGACCCGAGGGTTTTGGCAAACGCATGAACTTGTCGATGCTCAAGGCTTTTCTGGAGCGTCCCGTGGTCGGTCGCGCCGGTCGGATCTCGTTTGCCGGTGCTCAGATTTGGGATGCGGACGGCGGGCGCTATAGGAACGAGTACGCTTGCTATCCGGTGATATCGCTGGACTTTTCTGACGCTGTGAGACGTGGCACCGCTGTTGCCGACGTCGTGCGCGATGCTCTTTCGGGCGAGTGCGCTCGCCTGCTGGCACTCTTGGAAGCCCCGGATTTAGCTCGAGATAAGGTGCGTCACATCGAGCGCGTTGCGCGTGGCGTGGCGAGCGCGGACGAGGTTGACTCGGTGCTTGGTCTGCTCATTGAGCTGCTGGAGATGGCTTGCGATGAGCAGGTTGTATTGCTCGTTGATGGGTACGACGCGGCGTGGTCGCCCAGCGCGAGCGCGAGGGACGCTTCCGGCGCCGGTCCGGCGGAGCTATTCGATCGCGTGCTGTTTGACGCCATTGCCGCTGCGGGCAATTCGTTGCGGCTGACGTGTCTGATGGGGGAGCGTCCCGGTCCTGCCGAAGCGGCGCTTTCTTCGCACGGCTGCTCGTATTGTCTTTCGACGCCGCTCTCGACGTGGTGTGACCGATGGTTTGGCTTTTCGGATGCCGAGGTCGAGGCTCTGTTGAGTCATGCTGGACGCGAGGAATACCTGGATGATGCGCGTGAATGGCTCGAGGGATATCGGTTTGGCAGGACCTATTGCTCGAGTCCGGCGCGTGTGATCGGTTTTCTGGACCGAGGCTGCACGGCGCCTGTGCGTGCCGACCTGTATGGGTATGCCGATTGCCTGAGTAGGGTAGTTTGTGACTGGAATCTTGACCGCCTTTCGGCTCTGTTCAATTTGCTCGAGGCCCATGGATGCATTGAGGTCCCGCTTTGTTTGGGTGCTGCGGGGCTAGAGGCCTCGTCTGATGATGGCCTGTGGACGGCGCTGTATCTGTCCGGTTTCCTGACGACTGATATGACTGAAGAACCGGAGCATGACAGCTGCTCCCGTGCTCTGCGGTTGCCCAATAACGAGCTTCGCCAGACCTTTCGTCTGGTGATTATCGATTGGTTTGAGCGTGCTGCCGAGGTCGTTCGAGACGTCGATGCGTTTCGCGACGGGTTGTGTCGCGGGGACGAGGATGCGGTGAAGCAGGCGTTAGACCGCATCCTGTGGGATGAAGGAATCGGTGCGACCGACCCAGATGCGCCGCTGCCATATCACCTGCTCTTGCAGGGGCTCTGCTTTGGCTTGCCGGGCTATGCCAATCCTGCCTCGAGGCGAAAGCGTGGCGCGAATCGCTGGGACATTCAGGTTTTTCCTACGGGCTCTGTGTTTGACGTGGCTGACACGATCGGCATGCTCGAAGAGCGTCCGCTGATAACAATCAACTTGATGTATGACCCCGGTGTGGATGCGCTGGGCCTGGAGCTGCTGGCCGTTCAGGCGCTGCTCGACATAGAGCGCGACGGCATCGACAAGATTCGCGTGCCGCGACCCGGTGTGGGCCGTATGCGCTGGGGATTCGGTTTTGACGGGCAGCATGTGGCAGCGGTGTGCCAGCGGCTGTAGGGGCAGGCGATACTGTAAGTGTGCCCGCTACTCTGCGTCCTTCATGGGCGGCATGGGCTTCCAGTCGGGGTCCTTGATAATCTTGCGGGCGTCTTTCATGCCGCGGCGCAGCGCCGGAATGCCGGTCTTAAAGCACTTGTCGACGGCTGCCAGACGAATGAACTCCTTGCAGAAGGTCGCGGCGTTGCCCAAGCGGAACAAGATGGGGTGGTAGTCGCCGTAAATTTGCATGTAGCGCGCCAAAAAGCCTCGGTTGCGCATGATGTAGTAGCGGTTGGTGTCGCTCGTGGAGTTGAGCTGGCGTTTGCCGGCGATATCCCAGTTAGAGACGGCGCGGGCGCGCTTGAGCACCACGTCGGCAACCACGGCGGCGGGGAAGTGCTGGCTCGCAACATAGCCGTAGCAGGCATCGTCGCCGTAGATGAAAAAGCGTGCATCGGGCAGGCCGATCTTGTCGACTACGCGGCGCGAGAACAGGCCGCCTTCAAAGCACAGCTGGTTCATGGTGCGGTAGCCCTCGGGGCCCAGGTCCCACTTAGCGATGGGGTTGGGGATACCAAGCGAAAGGATGAGCTGGTACTGCCAAAAGAAGGCACCGCCGTCGAAGTCCAGGCGCGAACCCTGGATGACGTCGTAACGGTCCGTCCATTTGGCCAGGCGCTCAATACCCTCGGGGATAACGAGCACGTCGTCGTCCATGACCCAGAACCACTGGGCGCCCAAGTCGTAGGCGCACTTGGTGCCGGCGGAGAAGCCACCCGCGCCGCCACCGTTTTCAAGCTGCGGCGCGTAGATAACGCGGTCGGTGCTGCCTTGTGCATCTGGCTGGTCAGTGTCGATGCCCCACAGGTTGGCGAGGCGCTCGTTGAATGCGGCGCACATGGCTTCGGTCTCGCGCGAATTCTCGTTGTCGACGATCACGATGCGCCAAGGCGTTGCCGTGAGCTCGGTCATGGAGTCGAACAGGTTGGCCAGAAGCTCCTGGCGCTTATAGGTGACGACGACGATGGCAAGCTTGTCGATGGGAGCGGGAAGGGTGGAAGTCATGGGGAATATATCCTTTCACGCGTGGCGGGCGAGCGCCACACGGAAGCTATCGAATGCGTCGTTTGGACGGCACCTATTGTAAAGGGTCGCTGCGCCATGTTGGCAAGGTTTGAATAAAACGCAGGAACCTGCCATGGGCGTGGCGACCGCGATTAAGCGCAGCGCTTCGATGACTATGTTGCGTGCGGCTTTGTGCTGCATGACGTCCTTTCGTATCGGTTTGCCTCTGCGGGCTCCATAGATTATATAAACGCCCGCGGGCGGGACGACCCTTTGATACCATTAACGGCAGGTATTTCCTAAGGAGCACATTTGTCTACTAATTCCCCTGGCGGCCCTGTCCTGTCGCTGCTTGTTCCCATCTACAACGTTGAGCGCTATCTGCGCGAGTGCCTCGATTCCGCCGTGGCGCAGACGCTCGAGGACATCGAAATCATTTGCATCAACGACGGCTCTACCGACAACTCTCCGGCGATAATCTGCGAGTATATGCAGCGCGATGCGCGCGTGAAGATGATCGATAAGGCCAACAGCGGCTACGGCGACTCCATGAACCGCGGGCTTGAGATGGCGCGCGGCAAGTACGTGGGCATTCTGGAGTCCGATGACTTTATGGTGCCCGATGCGCTGGAGAAGCTCGTGGCAGCTGCCGAGCGCTTCAATACCGACTTTGCGAAGGCAAATTTTGACTTCTACTGGTCTAAGCCCGAGGAGCGCCGCTCGCTGCACGAGATGTTTAAGGCAAGGGACTGTGACAAGCCGGTGCATCCGAGCGACACGACGCAGTTCTTTAAGCAAAAGCCGTCGATTTGGTCGGCCGTGTACCGCCGTGATTTTCTTGAACGCAACGGCATCAAGTTCCTGCCGACTCCGGGAGCATCCTTTCAGGACACGTCGTTTGCCTTTAAGGCGATCGCATGCGCCGACAAGGCCGTTTACCTGCACGATGCCGTGCTTTCGTATCGTCAGGACAACGAGAACTCCTCGGTCAATTCTTCGGCTAAGGTCTTTTGCGTCAATACCGAGTATGCCGAAATCGAGCGCTGGATCCGAGAAGATTATGCTCGCGATCACGCAAGCGATGACGTCGCCCGCATGCTCAAGTTCAATCAGCTCATTAAATACGATTCGTATATGTGGAACTATGTGCGCTTGGCACCCAAGTTCTATAAGGAGTTCCTGGTGCAGATGGCCAAGGAATTCCAAGCGGCCTTGGACGCCGGGGAGTTTTCGCTGGACGATCTTAAGCCGTGGAAGCGCGCGAATCTCGCTGCCATCCTCAAAGATCCAGAGGCCTGGGTTGACGAGCATCCGCACTTTGCAACGGATGGTGCCTTGGGGCGCGCTAAGTATTACGCCTCGGTTGGAGGCCCTGGTGTGGTCGCCGCCTTCCTCATCGAATCGCTGAGGGGGTAGGTCGGTATGGGAGAGGCCTCGATTCCCAAAGCGACTATTGTCGTTCCCGTATACAACTCCGCGCGCTCCATTCAGAGATGCCTCGACTCGCTGCTGGCACAGTCTGAGCGCTCGATTCAGGTTGTCTGTGTCAACGACGGTTCGGTTGACGATTCGCTGGGCGTCTTGCGTCAAATTGCGCAGGCCGACGACCGTGTGCTGGTGATTGACCAGGAAAACGCTGGTGTCTCGTGCGCTCGAAATGCCGGTATCGATGCCGCCGAGGGCGAGACCGTCTTTTTTGTGGACGCCGACGATTACATCGACGCCCAGACGGTCGAGTGCGTGCTGCATGCCATGGAGTCTGCAGATGCCGAGGTCGCCGTTTTTGGCGGCGTTTGCGAGCCGTCCGACGCCGCGCCCAAGCGGGTCCAGCAACTCATGAGCCCCAAGGCGGGCACTTTTGGCGCCCGTGATCCCCAGTTGCTGTTCCACGCAAACGCACAGCCCTATGCGTGCCGCGCGGCTTTTTCGCGCGAGCTGCTCAATCGCGAAGGCATTCGCTTCGCCCCCGGTTTGGCTTTGGGCGAGGACGTTGTGTTCCAGTTCGCAGCTTATGCGTTGGCCTCAAAGACCGTTGTCATGCCGGACAGGTTCTACCACTACGTGATGGAGAGCGGCTCGGCAACGCACGAGTTCAACAGTGCCGAGGCACGCGCCAAAAAGCTCGACGCTCATATGAGCATGCTCGAGGAAGTCTTGGAGGATTGGGCGATTTACGGCCTTTTGGACCTGTGCCCCGGAGAGCTGATCACTTGGTTCTTGGACCTTATTGTGTTTGACTTGGTGCGTCTGGACGCCGATGGTTTCCGTCGCGTGGCCGGTCGCGTCAATATGGATTTCACGACGTTTTTGGGAACGGAGTGGGCAGATATGCCTGCTAAGGGCGCCGTTTGCCGTGTTGCCCATAAGCTCGTTGCGGCGACCTCGGGCGTTTCGATGGCAGACGCCACGCTGTTCTATCTTTCGACCCGCGGTCTCAGGGCCTGCCTGGAACGCTTTATCTAATTCCAAGCGGTGCCGCCCGCCGCAACTCGGCTGCTAAAATAACCCTGTTACACGCTATTCAACAGGAGGTTCTCTTGCAGAACTCTGATACCTCTAAAGTTTCGCTGCTTGTTCCCATCTGCAATGTTGAGCGCTACCTGCGCGAGTGCCTCGATTCTGCCGTTGCGCAGACACTCAAGGACATTGAGATCATTTGCATCAACGACGGTTCTACCGATAGCTCGCCGGATATCATTCGCGAGTACATGGAGCGCGACCCCCGTGTAAAGATGATCGACAAGGCCAACAGCGGCTACGGCGACTCGATGAACCGCGGCCTGGAGATGGCGCGCGGTGAGTACGTGGGCATCCTTGAGTCCGATGACTTTATGTTCGAGGATTCGCTTCAAAAGCTGGTTGCCAAGGCGGACGCCGAGCATGCCGATGTCGTTAAGGGTGACTTTTACTTGTATTGGTCCACGCCCAACGAGCGCCGCGAGTTGTTTGGGATTATCGACGAGCATATGACGGGCGCGGCGTATCGCCCCGTCGATCGCCCGGGTATCTTCTACCGCAAGCCTTCAATTTGGTCTGCCATCTATCGACGCGAGTTCCTCAACGCCAATCAGATTCGGTTTCTCCCCACGCCGGGCGCTTCGTATCAGGATGCGGGTTTTAACTTTAAGGTCTGGGCGTGCGCCGAGCGTGCTGCGTTTATTGCGGATCCCATTTTGTGCTATCGACAGGATAACGAGAAGAGCTCTGTTAATTCTCCCAACAAGGTGTTTTGCGTGTGTGACGAATATGCCGAGATGCAGCGCTTTTTGGATGAACGCCCCGAGCTTAAGGCTCAGCTTCAGGGCATTTTAATGCGCATGAAGGTCGATACGTATCGCTGGAATGATGAGCGCCTGGTCGTTGAGTTACGTGAGCAGTTTTGGGAGAAGGCATCTTTCGAGCTCAAGGCCGATTGGGATGCCGGTCGCTTTGACCTGTCGCTCTTCGACCCGCGCGGCGAGACCGATTTGCGCCTGATGGTTAAGTCGCCCCGCGCCTATATCGATTCGCGCTTTGACTTTAAAAAGCCGGGCAAGCTCAATACGTTTAAGCACTACTTTAAGATCGGCGGCCTGCCGCTGGTCTGGCGCGTGCTGACGTATCAGCGTACCTACGGTGATAATCCGCACCCCGATGACGTCCCGGTCGCACAGTAGGAGCACTTGACTATGGCTACCCCTAAGATTTCCGTTGTCGTTCCTATCTATAAGGTAGAGGAATGCCTGGCCTGGTGCCTGGACTCCCTGCTTGCGCAGGATATGCCCGATTGGGAAGGCGTGCTGGTCAACGATGGTTCGCCGGACGGTTCGCGCGATATTGCGGCTGCCTATTGCGAAAAGGACGCGCGCTTTACGCTGGTCGATAAGGAGAACGGCGGCCTGTCGAGTGCGCGTAATGCAGGCATCGCTGCGTCCTCGGCTCCCATCGTCGCGTTCTTGGATTCCGACGACCGCTTTACGCCCGATGCGTGCCGTGTAATCGTCGATGCCTTTGAGCGTGAGGATTGCGACGTTTTGACCTTTGGCGCGAACCCGTATCCGTTGGAGGCGGGCTATCCGTGGCTTAACTACGTGTTGAGTCCGCGTGACGTTTCGTTTGAGGGCTATAGCTCCGACCTGCTGTTTAAGGAAGCGTCTCGCCCCTTTGCATGGCGCACCGCCTGCAAGCGTGAGTTTTTGCTGGCTAACGGGATCGTGTTCGACGAAACCGTTAAGTATGGCGAGGATCAGGTCTTCGATTTTGCCGTGTGCGGTCGTTCACGCAAGACCGTGCTTATCTCGAACAAGCTGTATGACTACCGCGTGGCGCGCAAGGGCTCGCTCATGGACACCATGCGCTACGACGACGAGACGCGTCTGCTGGAGCACGTGAAGATTTACTCAGCGGTGCTGGCCGATTGGCGCCGTGATGGGCTCGATGCCCAGCATGCCGATGACCTGGCATACTTTCTGTGTGATCTGGTACTGTACGATGCGCTCAGGCTGCTGAGCGCGGACTGCGGCAAGGTGTTCGCTGCCGTTGCCGCGGCGCTTGACGGTTCTGCCGTGGGCAGTGATGCTGCGCTCGCACAATGCGCTCCTTCTGTTGCCGCTATGGTGCGTGCGGCACTTGTTGGTAAGGCGCCTGCTGCTCGTTCGTGCAAAAAGCTCATGTTCGATTACGACGTCTTGAGGTTTGGGCGCCTGGGCGCGTGCAAGCGCATGGCTGCGAACGCTCTGGGAAAGCGAGAAGTGTAGATGAGTATCAAGCGTTTGGCGCTTTGCCGCAGTCAGGGTCGTTTGTTCGTCCTGCTTCGTTTTGCCGGCCAGGATATCGCGGGGATTATTGAGCGCGAGGGCTCCCAGGCTTTTGCTCACGCGACGACCAATGATGCAAGCGTGCCGGCGCTGGCGCTGTCGGTCGATCATGGTCGTGTACTGGCGCTTTGTCCCTCCGTTGCCGATTATGAGCGCGAGCTCGTCGTCTTGGTGCTTCCGTTTATGGACGGCTCTACGATTGACATCTCATTTGCGTCCGGCGGCAAAAGGCTGGGCTCCATTCGTCTTGACAGCCGTATTGCCAAGCTGGAATCCAAGATTAACTACAAGGCAAAGCCTGCGTTGTGTGCGCTTATCCGTGATGCGCAGCGCGCCGAGTGCTGCGGTCGCTACGAGATCGATGCCGTTCGTTATTTACCAGCATATGAGGGCGCCGTCTGGCGCTATGAGGTCAAGTGGGCGGGAGACCCCCAGTGCGCCCCTGAGCTCCAAATCTTCGACACGCATATGAACGCCATCGATGCTACGGTGCATGTGTTTGAGTCGCAGGTCGATGTTCTCCAGCAAAACGTTTGTCGCGTCAATAAAACGTATCTGAGCGTTGAGATGCCTCAGGATATACGCGATTTTGTCGTGATTACGGCTGATCCCACGGGCCAAATCCAGAGTGGATTTTGTGCCATGGATGGTCGTTTGTACAACGGCATGGTCGACGACAGTTGGAACCGCATGAAGGATGCGCGCGCGGATGATGCGGCCTATCGACGTTGGTTTGAGCAACATCGCGCAAAGCCGGGTGATTTGGCGTGCCAGCGTGTCGCTTCGGCGGCATTTGCCTATAGGCCGCTCGTGAGCATTGTAGTGCCGTGCTATAGGACCGATCGGGTTTACCTGCGCGAGTTGCTGGACTCTGTGCTATCCCAGAGCTATGACAACTGGGAATTGCTGCTTATGGACGCCTCGCCCGATTGGGACGCGGTGTCCAATCTTGCGGCCGACGCCAATGACGAGCGGATTCGTCGTTTTGAGCTGCCTGGCAACGGCGGCATTGTACTCAACACCAACGCTGGCATTCAGCAAGCGACGGGCGACTACATCGCATTTTTGGACCACGATGACATTCTGGAGCCGGATGCGTTGTTCCACTATGTCACCGCGTTGAACAAAGCGGCAGAGGGGGAGCGTCCGCAGGTCCTGTTCTGTGACGAGGACATGTTCCAGAAAACGGGAGAGTGGGGTCAGCCGGTCTTTAAGACGCGGCTCAATGTTGACCTGCTCTATAGCCATAACTGCGTGACGCATTTTCTGATGGTGGAGAAGGCGCTTATCGATCGCATTGGCATGTCGCCGGAAGACGTCGCGGGTGCCCAGGATTACGACCTGACGCTTCGCTGCCTTGCATCGGGCGCGCGCTTTGAGCATATTGCTCATGCGTTGTATCACTGGCGCGTGCACCCCGGTTCTACCGCCGATGGCTCTGCGGATAGCAAGCCGTATGCTATTGAAGCCGGTCGTTTGGCGTTGCAGCGCCATTTTGACGCGCTGGGCGTTCGCGGAACGGTCGAGGAGACCGAGACGCCGTTTGTCTACCGCATGCGCTATGCGCTGTCGGAGCCTGCGCCGCTGGTGAGTATTGTGATTCCCACCAAGGATCACATTGAGACGCTCGATGCCTGTGTGATGTCTATCGCCCAGAAGGCCACGTATGCCAATTACGAGATCGTCTTGGTGGAGAACAACAGTGAAGATCCGGAGACGTTTACGTATTACGAAACCCTGCCGGAGCGCGTGGCCGTAGTATCTGAAGGCAAAGGTAACGCACGCGTTGTGTACTGGCCGGGCGAGTTCAATTACTCCCAGATTATCAACTTTGGCGTAGAGCATGCCAAGGGCGACTATCTACTGCTGCTGAACAACGATACCGAGGTCATAAGCCCCGACTTTATCGAAGAGATGATGGGCTATCTGCAACGTCCCGATGCGGGTGTGGTGGGTGCCAAACTCTACTTTGCCGATTATTTGGTGCAGCACGCTGGCATTTTGGTCGGCGTGCGTGGCGCACTTGCTCATGCCAACCAGGACTTCTCGGCAAAGCGCGAGGGCTATCTTGCCCGTGCTCTGCGTCCGGGCAACTTTAGTGCCGTAACGGGTGCCTGCCAGATGGTGCGACGCGACGTATTTGAGCTGGTCGGCGGCTACAACGAGGAATTCGCCGTCGGCTTTAACGACGCGGACTTTTGCCTGCGCGTGTGGGAGGCGGGCTACCGTACCATCTTTACGCCCTATGCCGTGCTGTACCACTACGAGTTCACCTCGCGCGGCAGGGAAGAGGCCAACGAGGAAAAACTGCGCCGCTGGAAGCGCGAGCAGGCGCTGTTCATGCAGCGCTGGCCGGAGTTCTTCTTGACGGGCGATCCGTGGTTGGGGCAGAACTTATCCACTGAGAGCGAGTATTTCTCACTTTAGAGAGTCGGGATGCCGTTGCATGGTATGGTTTGCCATTTGTTTGATAATAATTATGTGGCAGATGTGTAGTGTAATTGCAGTTAAATGGGTTAATACAAGTTTGATTAAATTGCGCCACGCTTGCCCTACCTGCTTTTTGGCGAATTAATTAAGGGTGGATGAAAGATTGCTTGTGGCTGGATTGTAGAGGTGAAAGAGAGGCGATTTTTTTCGAGCTCTCTCACTTTGATATGATTGCAACGTTTTTCGTTCGAAGGATATGTGCATGCGTCAAATAAAAAGACAAATACTATTTGGAATTTCTTTACTGCTATTTGGGCTTGCGTTCGCGCACTCTTGCTATGGCGATACCTCGCGATCATTAGTTGAAAACTCGTGGAGATATGAAAATGGCGAAATCGTTTCTTCGCTTAACGCCTCTGAAGACGAAGGTATCTCGACATTATCGATAACGGATTTGCCAACTGGGGCGACTGCTGAGGGAATCGATGTCAGCGAACATCAAAAAAAAGTTGATTGGGAAGCTGTTAAGGCTTCTGGTATCGATTTTGCCATTCTTCGAATTGGCTTCGGCGCTCCTTCTTTCGGCGGCCGACTCGACTACCAATTTCAAAGGAATATCTCTGAGTGCGAACGCCTAGGAATTCCTTACGGCATATACTTATATTCATATGCGTGGGATGACTCGCAGGCGGAAGATGAAGCTTCGTTTGTGATCGATAATTTGGCGGGACATACCCCGCAGCTTCCCGTTTATTACGATCTTGAAGATAATTCCATTATCGCAGAGGGTAGACAAGCTGGAATTGCTTCCAGGGCCTCAATTTTTTGCAACCGCATTACTAGCGCTGGATATTCGGTTGGTATTTACGCGAATCTGTATTGGTTTAACAACGTCTTGACTGATCAGGTTTTTAAGTCATCCGCATGGGACCATTGGATTGCGCAGTATAACTATCAGTGTGATTACACTGGCAACTACAGTATTTGGCAATATGCGAGCGATGGTCTTGTTCCGGGTGTTAACGGCTACGTTGATATGAATTATTCCTACGGTTCTGTCGTTGCGGAGTCAGTTAAAGCTCAGCGTGCCGACGAGCTCGCATCCCAGCACGCGGGCGACCTCGCCGACGGGACGTACGTGATCAGGTCCGCCAAGCGCCCCTCCTCCGCCCTCGAGGCGAAGGGCGGCAGGACGGCCAACGGTACCGCGGTCTCCCTGTACGACGTCAACGGAACCGTCGCGCAGGCCTGGACGGTGACCCACGAGGGCGACTACGTCGTCATCAGGAACGCCAAGAGCGGGAGGGCCATCGACCCGACCGGCCCGTCCTCCGACCCGGGGACCAAGCTCCAGCTCTGGGACGCGAGCGGTACCCGGCCCCAGCGCTGGATCGCGATCAGGAGGGACGACGGGGGCTACGAGTTCCGCTCGGCGATGGACCCCGACGCCGCGTTCGACCTAACCTCGGGCAAGACCTCGAACGGGACGCGGGCCCAGCTGTACACCGCCAACGGCACCGAGGCGCAGTCGTGGCTACTTAGTGTTTCTAAGTAGTTGATGCTGGGTTTATTGGCGTAAATTATCAGTATTCAACGGATTGCTTTAAACTAAAGCAATCCGTTTTGTCTTGATTGGATGTCAGTGAGTAGAGAACTGTCTGATAAACAGAATATTTTATATAACGCTGCGGGTTCTTTGATTTATCTAGGTTGCCAGTGGCTTCTCACGGTTTTAGTTGTCCGCTTAAGTGATGGACTTGAATATGCTGGCAATTTGGCGCTTGCGATGTCCATCGCAAATATTTTTGTACCTTTTGCTCAGTATAGAATGAGAACCATTCAAGTTTCAGATGTGAGCCATAGCTTTTCTGCTGGTGATTATCTTGGTTTCAGGTTCTTAACCGTAATCGCAGCACTCATTGGCTCAATGATATATAGCTATTTCACTTGTGCATCTAGCGCATTGTTATCTATCTTTATTTATCTTTTATACAAAGCCCTTGAACTTGTTATCGATGTTTTCCATGGCCTGGATCAGCAGAATTACAGGATGGATTATGTCGGTATTTCATTTGCGCTTCGGGGAATATTGTCGGTGACGGCATTCTCAGTTGCTCTAATTATGAATTTGAGTCTCGAAATGGCTCTTGTGATCATGACTCTTGTCTGCATTCCTGTCTGCTTGTTCTTTGATATCCCAAAAGCACAGCAATTTGATACGCTACGTCCTATTATTAATAAATCAACAGTCTTCTATTTTCTTAAAATCGGGATTTTGCCGGCTGCTTCTTTATTTGCTTGCAGTGCGGCCATGACATTTCCTCGACAAATGCTAAGTTCATTTTTCGGAACGGCTAGTCTTGGAATATATGCCTCGGTTGCTTCGCCAATTGCTATCGTTCAAACGGGGGCTTCTTATATCTATACGCCCTTGATAGGTAGATTCGCCGAGCATTTTTCCCGTGGCGATAATAAATCCTTTATATCTTTATTCATCAAAGTTAGTCTGACGATGCTGGCTCTCGTTGCTACGCTTTCTTTGCTATTTAGTTTTTTCGGTCACTATTTCCTCTATTTGCTATATGGCGGAGAAGTTGCTGAGCATACTGAGCTGTTGGTGCCCATGTTAATCTGTTCGCTCTTTACGGTCTTACTCTGGTTTGCAAATGATTTATTGGTTGCCATGAGAAAAGTAATTGAGTCTTTTATTGGTAACGCAGCCGCAGCACTTCTAGCGTTGGCATTTTCTTTCTATTTCGTCCCGAATTTCTCTATGAACGGCGTTAGCTTTACCGGAATATTAGGCTATGGGTTAGCGTTTGTTTTTTCACTCTGTTTTATTATTTATACCCTTAAGTCGACTAAGGGGGATTTTCGTTGATTAAGGTAAGTGTGATCGTCCCCGTATTTAACGCCGAAAACTATCTAAGACAGTGTCTGGATTCACTTGTTAATCAAACCTACCCAAATTACGAAGTAATATGCATTGATGATTGCGGCTCTGATTCGTCCCAAGCGATTCTTGCTGATTACGCAGGACGTTACTCGGATAAACTGACCGTTCTCTACAACGATGAAAATGTCGGTCAAGGTAAATCAAGGATTCGTGGCTTAAGCATTGCGTCGGGCGAGTATATTATGTTCGTTGATAGCGATGACTATGTGGCTGGTGACTATATCAGTCGCTATGTTGCTGAAGTATTACATCAGGACTTTGATCTAATTATTGGTGGCTACACGCGTGATGTAGACGGTGCTTTATCAACATATATCCCAAGCGATAGTGTTTGGAGCGTTGTCACGTATTCTGTTGCTTGCTGCAAAATGATAAAGAAGTCTTTTATCGAAGATCATAATATTGATTTTAGCGATGCCCGGAAAGGGGAGGATATTTATTTTAATCTGTCCCTCTATTATTGGGGAGCCACGTATAAAGTGATTGATTATGCTGGTTATTATTATCGCCTAAATAGGAAATCGACCACTCAAACTCTTGGGAGTAACCATAATTTCGATGGTTTGATTTTCGATATGTTTGACTCTTTCCTCGAGTCGCACGATTTAAGTTCATTGAACAAAACTGATTACGATGTAATTGAGTATGCATATTTGGCAAATGTATTCAATGCCTTATTAACATATTGTCGCGGATGCGGTCTCAAGTTGATGTCGACCAAGTTGAAGTTCGCTAAAGCCAAAATGAGCCAACAGTTTCCCAGCTATCAGTCAAACCCTTTAATTGGATTGTTCTCGCCAAAGGGTCAATCTCTTAAAATCCGGGTCGCTCTTTTTGTGATGATTAAGTTGGCTCCATTTGGAGTGGATAGACTTGTTTTATCGGCTTTAGCTTTGGCATAGTTTACGGAGCAACATGAATAACTCCCCAAGAATTCTTGTCATAATACCTGCCTATAATGAGCGGGAAAGTATTGTCTCTACTGTTGATTCAGTGGTTCGAGCTGGCTATGACTACGTTGTGGTTAATGATGGATCGACGGATGACACGCTCGATATTTGTCGAAAGAATAATATCAATGTACTGAATCTGCCTCAGAATCTCGGTATCGGTGGCGCTGTTCAGGCTGGACATAAATATGCTCAACACTTTGGATATGACATTGATGTACAGGTCGATGGCGATGGGCAGCATGATCCTGCTTATATCTATAAGCTTGTAGATAGAATAATTGCCGGTGCGGATTTGGTCGTAGGTTCAAGATTTTTGGAACAGACAGAAGGTTTCCAGTCTTCCTTTCTTAGGAGGGTTGGAATAACTTGGCTTTCCGGTGTAATAAAACTGGTCACACATCAAAGAATTACGGATCCAACTTCTGGTTTCAGAGCGTGCAATATCAAGGCAATTGATTTGTTTTGTAAAAAATATCCAGCCGATTATCCTGAGCCCGATTCTATCGTATCGGCTCTTTCGCGGGGTCTGAAAGTTACTGAAGTGTCAGTGGTGATGAAAGAACGCCAGGGCGGATCTTCGTCCATTTCAGGTTTTTCCAGCATTTACTACATGATTAAAGTGACACTTGCAATAATAATTTCGGCTTTCTCGAACTAGGGGTTTTGATGTCTGCACCGTTACAGTTGGCAATCGTTATCGCCTGTCTACTGCTTGCAATTTATGTTATACGTCTAATTCTTAAAGATAAATTACAGTTGCGATATTCGCTTCTCTGGCTTGCATTGGTCGTGGCTCTTTTGATCTGTGGCTTATTTCCACAACCGTTGTATTCCATTTCTTCCTTTTTGGTTTTGCAACTTCATCCAATTTCATTTTCGTGGTCGGTTTTCTATTTTTAATCCTGATCTTGCTATCTCTAAGCTCTATTGTTAGTAAGCAAGCTATTGCTATTAAGAACTTGACACAAAAAATTGCATTGCTCGATAAGGAAATTAACAAGGATTAGGAAATAACGTTGAATTACTTAGCACATGACCACACTTTTGTTCTTTGCGCCTATGGGGAGTCTCCTTACCTGGCCGACTGTCTCTCCTCGCTTGTAAATCAACAGCAGGCTAGCGATATTATTGTTTCGACCTCAACTCCGAACACGTATATAGATCAGACTGCTTCTCGATTTAACGTTCCGGTTGTTATTAATGACGGGAAGCCTAGCATCAGCCATGACTGGAACTGCGCAATTGGTCATGCACAGACTCCTTTGGTTACCATTGCTCATCAAGACGATGTGTATTCTCCAAATTACACTCTGGAAATGCTTCGTTCCGTCAATCATTCCTGTAATCCTTTGATTTTCTTCTCGAATTATGGTGAGCTTCGCAACGGTGAATTTGTTGATGAAAATTCCGTCCTTAAAGTGAAAAGGGTTTTACTCAATAAATTTGCCCGTTTGGGTAATTCTGCATCCACTCGAGATAAGCGCCATATTCTCAAGTTTGGTTCGGCGATTTGCTGTCCTTCAGTTACTTATAATCTGGATACTCTTAAGACCCCACTGTTTTCTAGTTCTATGAAATGTGATTTAGACTGGGAGGCATGGGAGAGGTTCTCACGGCTTAAGGGGTCTTTCGTCTATTCACCAGAGATTCTTATGCATCACAGAATTCATGAAGGATCAGAGACAACTGCGCTGATAGAGGATGACACGAGAAGCAATGAAGATCTTGAAATGTTAAATAAATTCTGGCCTCAGATTGTAGCCAGGGCAATTTTTCGATTTTATTCATTTAGTATGAATAGCAATGCACTATAAAAGCGATTATTTAGTTAAAGGGGTTTCTAAATTTGTCTTCTTCACTTGATTTAGATTGGCTTAAAAAAGTCAAAGCCTCTCTTATTGTTAGCCTATTAATATTTATAGTTTCCCCGCTGTTCGTTCACAATTTTGCGGCAGTTTTCCTATATTTTTTTCTGATTGTCATTTATTTAATTTGTACATGTGTAAGAAGTTGGTCTTTGCATAAGGACACGACAATAGGCATAACAGATGTAATTGATGAAGGCTGTTTTTCTCAAGAGCTTAAAGTTGATTCGATTCGAATTGCTGTTCTTTCTTGCGTGCTTGAGCTTTTAACGGTAGTTGGGTGCAAATCGTCCTTTTCTCTTGCGACCATTTCTCCTGCGCGAATTCTCTTCTTTTATCTATTGGGAAGCGCAGTCTTAGCCGTATTTAGGCTATTTAAAATAGATTTTGACCTTAATATAAAGTTGAGTTTTTCAAAAAGAACATGGTTGTCTGCGCTGCAATCGTACTTTGTGCCCTGCTTGCAAGCGCTCTTTTCGGTTTTATTGGTTTCAGTAAAACCGTTATTCTTGCATCAGTTCTTCCGTTGTTTGCGTGCACTGGATTCATAATTTGTTTCCATGATTGGTGGAATCGCCCTGATTTATTTACCCCTCTAGCAATTGCCGTTGTTGGACTTGGCATCATACTTGTTTTTCCTGTAACTAATTTATTTTCATGGGATGATCAAATTCATTTCAGCAATGCGAACAGCTTTTCCTTTGTCAGCGAAGCTGAGACTACTGTTTCAGATAGGATGCTTGAGAACTTATTTGAGCAAGATGCCGGATTCTCTAATAACGCTGCACTTGGAAAGTGGCCGATAAGCCCAGATAATGAATGGGGCCGTGGAGCCGTTGAGTCATTATGTTTGGAATTAAATCATCAGGATACTGCCGCCACCCTTTGCAAGGAGACCGGCCTTTCCACTTCTGTTTCTTTCCAATCTCTAGGCTATCTTCCTTCATCATGCGGTATTTGGCTTGGTAGAGTATTAAAGCTACCTTTCAGTTTTAAGTTTGTTTTGGGGAAACTGTTCAATTTAATGTTCTATGCCTTTATTTGCTACTTAGCAATTAAAGTAGCCCCATGCAAGAAATATTTATTGTCTTTCATTGCGCTGCTTCCTTCGAATGTTTTCATGGCGGCCAATTATTCCTATGACCCTTGGATCAATTGTTTAACTCTTCTCGGAGTTGCTCTCCTTCTTAGATTGATCACGGGTAGAACTGAACTAAAGTGTTCGACGTACGTTGAGACAGCCTTAGTATTTGTCTTCGCGTTCGCTCCAAAGGCGGTTTATTTCCCTCTTTTAGGGTTACTGTTTCTCATTCCCACTTCAAGGTTTGCTGATAATCGGCAAAAAAGAATATTTGAGAGTATTTTGCTGCTCTTCGGCGTTCTCGTTGTTATCTCTTTTCTTATCCCCTTTATTGCATCAAATGGAGGCGGAGCAGGTGATGCCCGTGGTGGCGATAATGTTAATTCAACTCAGCAAGTGCATTTTATTTTGACCAATCCGTTGAGTGCACTTGGCATTCTTAGTAAGTTCGTCTTTGTCGAGTTTCTGAACCCGGGTTTTATAAACTCAATCGCTACGAACATTGCTTATCTAGGGGATATCGCATCTTATGTACCTGTGTTTAGCTATCTGCCTATAATTCTTGGTACTGTGATTTGCATTCTTGATGGCAACGACACTTCGATTTCTTTAATTTGCCGGAAAAACGCTATTTGGTGCTCCTTGCTTCTGATTCTCACTTGCTATTTGATATCTACGGCCTTATATATTTCTTTCACTGGGGTTGCATGCGAACGCGTTGCTGGTGTGCAGGCAAGATATTTAACTCCGCTGTTGTTTGCGGCTGATCTTTTCATTTTTAACATTTCTTGTCATCTTGAACAAAAGCGTTGCGGTAGGTTTGAAGCACTGTCGTTATTGTCTTCAGCCATGATGCTTTATCTAATTATGTTTACCTTACTTTTTTCTAGGTGCTTTGGATAAGGAAAAACTATGAAATTATTCTCCAAAGGTATTTGCAGGGGTTTTGGTGCTGTCTATCTTCCTTTTAAGGCTAACGGTGACAAGCTCATTCCGCTGGCTGTTGAGACGGAATACGGAAATTCAATTCCTTATTCCAGTTTCTGGAATTCTGAATATGGAACAATTGTTTTTGTTTTACCGCTACTTCAGTGTGAAAAGATTGTATTTCTATTTGCTGACAATAAGAATCCGAGATTTGAAATTTCTAACTCAGTAATTAAGTGGCAATCACGGTTTAACTATAAATTCAATTCTGCGATCGCCAAGCAGTTCAGGGACATTGAAAACGACACTTATTTTGGTCAGATTCATGTCCGTTGCGATGTTGCCGTTGAAGTTGCGAGCGATGAGGCAATAATTTTGAAAGGCGTCATCTGCTTCCCGTCAGATTTTAATGTTGATGACATTTATTTGATTGACGGACAGGCTAGTAAATTAAACAACTTCGACATCTGGCTGGGAAGACCTACGCTTGTTGATTATTGTGGATTTAGCAGGATTGAGCGTTCTTTTTCTATTAGGCTTCCGAAAGATGGAAAGACTTACTGTCTTGTTGCTGCGGATAGCGAAAAAAATGCAGAAGGTTTTCTTAATTTTGATCCAGCTGCACTATCTTATATGCTTGAGGTTAATTCGCCTCTCTTTTATAAAGCGTCTTCTCCTGCTGCATATCATGATTTCTTTAGAATACGATCTCGTTTAATTAATGCTGCAGAACTAGTTTCGAATTCTGAAATTAATCAGGACTCTTTATTTAGCATTATCGTTCCACTATATAAAACCCCTGTATCATATTTTAGGGATATGATTAATTCGGTCGTCTCTCAGGTATATCAAAATTGGGAGCTCATTCTCGTTAACGCCAGTCCCGAATGCATGGAATTGCAGAAAGAGCTGGGCGGCTTAACTGATTCTAGAATTAAAGTTATTACGCTTGAAGAGAACAAGGGGATTGCTGAGAATACTAACGCTGGTATCGCCGCCGCCGTTGGTGACTATGTCGTGTTTTTCGATCACGACGATACGCTCGATCCGTTTGCTCTTTATAGATACGCAGAGCGAATTCAGGACTGTCCTGATACTGATGCACTGTATTGCGATGAGGACTTCTTAAATGAGGCCGGTGAGTATGTGGCCCCTCATTTCAAGTCCGATTTCAATCTAGATCTGCTTCGCGTTCATAACTACATAACTCATCTGCTTTGCGTTCGTGCCTCGTTCGCTAAAGAACTGATGCTACGGAAAGAGTTCGATGGAGCTCAAGACTATGATTTTCTGTTGCGTTTAGTAGAGAGAACTCAGAGTATCTATCATGTTCGTGAGGTTCTCTATCATTGGAGAATTAGCGATACGTCAACTGCGAAGAGTGCGGGAAATAAGAACTATGCTGACGAGGCTGGTAGAAGGGCATTGCAAGAGCATTTGGATCGCTGCGGATTGAATGGTGCTGCGGAGTTAACTGATTCCGCGTGTTTCTATCATATTTCCTATGCTCTTAATGAAGAGGCTTTGGTCAGTATTCTTATTCCAAATAAAGATAGCGTTGAGGTTCTGCGCCGTTGCATCGACTCTATTGAGGAAAAACGAATTATCGTAACTTCGAGATTCTGGTTATTGAGAATAACAGTACAGAAGATGCGACATTTGAGTATTACCGCACCGTTTCTGAACAGTATGAAAACGTTCGTATTGTTACGTGGGATGGTCCGTTTAACTATTCCGCTATCAATAACTATGGTGTTGGGCTAACGTCTGGTAAATACCTGCTGTTCTTGAATAATGACACTGAGGTTATTGAGGGCGGTTGGCTATCTTCAATGCTCTCTTTCTGTCAGCGTGAGGACGTTGGAGCCGTCGGTGCAAAACTGCTCTACCCGGATGATACGGTGCAGCATGCGGGCGTTATGATGATTTACTGCAACAATGAAGGTGAAATGGGCGGACCCATTCACGTGTTCAATAATCTAGACCGCAATGATCCAGGCTACATGCGTCGCGCTGTTATTTCACAAGATTTAAGTGCTGTTACCGCTGCATGCATGATGACGAAGCGTTCTGTATTTGAAGAGCTAAATGGGTTTAACGAGGACTTTGAGGTTGCTTTTAATGACGTTGATTTTTGCCTGAGAGTTCGCTCGCTCGACAAGCTTGTTGTTTTCGATGCTGATGCCCTCTTGTATCATTATGAGTCCTTCAGCCGTGGCTATGAGACTGGTGAAAAGAAAGTCCGATTTATGCGTGAGCAGGGCAAATTACGCACTGCTTGGGCGGAGTATTATGTCAACGGTGACCCTTATCACAGTCCGATGAGTACTCGATGACGTTTGGATTGTCATGATTGATCAAAACCTTGTTCTCTTTGAATCGAATCCAGATTTCACTGACAATTCTCGTGCCTTGTATGATTACATCGTTGAGAATACGAATCTCAAGACGTTTTGGGTTGTTAAGGATCCGGCAATGCTTGAGCCCATGAGGGCTGCTGGCGTTGACTGTGATATTGAGAATTCAGACCGCGCTATTGCTATGGAGCAATGTGCTCATTATCTGGTTACGTCCAGCTTTATGTTTGCGTACAATAAGCGTCCAGGGCAGATTCATGTTTCGGCATGGCATGGCTTTGGTCCTAAGACCATCGGGTTTGATGAAGATGCAGCGTCTGAATCAAGTGCGCTTAGAGATTTGAAGGTCATTACGACCCAATGTGATCTTCTGACCACTTCATCACGTATGTCGCAGCTCATGATGGCCGGTATGCTTTCTATGGACCCTCGCAAGGTAATGAATTCCGGTTTCCCGAGAAATGATTACCTTTTTACAACTGATGGTAGAAAACTTCTGGAAGGCGCGTTGGGGGTTGATTTCGGCAGCAGTAAATTGATTATGTATCTGCCCACGATGCGCAAGGGTCTAAAGGCTGAAGGCGGTCAATTCGATAAGAATATCTTTAATTACGAGGATTACGACGCTGCTGGTCTTGATGAGTTTCTGAAGCTGAATGATGCTTATGTAATTGCGAAGATGCACTTTGCCGATGACTCGAGCTTCAACCAAGGTTCTTTTGAGCTACCCGAAAGGGTTTTATTCCTCGATAGTCTGTCTTTGGGTTCGAAGTTGCTCACCATTTACCATGTTCTTAACGCATTTGACTTATTGATAACTGACTACTCGTCAGTGTATGTAGACTATCTTCTTCTTAATAGGCCTATTGTCTTTTCATGTCCGGATTTCGAAGAATACAAGAAGGACAGAGGGTTCATTAGCGATGACCCACGCTGGATGATGCCTGGGGCTTTTGTTAAGTCGCAATCCGAGTTATTGAGTGCGCTTGGTTCGTTTTTTAATGGAGTTGACGCTGCTGCTTCATTGCGCGAGTCGTTCATGCCAGTCATTCATTCTCATAGGGATGCAAAAGCTGCTGAGCGTGTTGTTCAAAGGATGATCGGAGTTGCCAGCACCCTCTCGCGTGACTGTGACAAGGAAATCGGTTCATGCTTTGCGGACTCGAGTTCCCCTTTGCGGCAGTATATGAATCTACGTTCCAAAGCGGAGCTATTTTTAGACTATGGTTCGGGCTTCAATTCTGAAGACGTTCTGTCTATCGAATATACGTCTAACTGTTTTGGGTCTCATGTCTGCCTGACTTTCAATGTCCCTTCTGGCGTTAACGAAGTTCGCTTTGACCCTGCCGATGACGGTTCATTTCTCTTAAAGGATGTTTCCTTCTCTTTTAACGGAACGCCATTGATTTGGGACGCGCTAAATGGTTCTGAATCACACTCCAATATCGTATTCTGCGGACTTGACCCTCAGATTCTGGTCTCAGGTTTTGATGGCTCGGCTGGCGAGCTGTGTATTAATTTTGACAGATGTGAGCTTGGGGATTCAGCTGACTATGTTTCATGCCTCATGGAGCGTGAACGCTCTCATTCTGATGAGCCTGTGCATTCTCTTTCGAAGTTATTAAGTCGTGTATTTAGGTTTGGTAGGCATTGACGTGAAGCGCGTTATTACATATGGAACGTTTGATTTACTACATTACGGGCATATCAATTTATTAAGGAGGGCCAAGCAGTATGGCGACTATCTAATAGTCGCTTTGTCTACCGATGACTTCAATTGGAATCAGAAGAGGAAGAAGTGCTATTTCTCTTTTGATAAACGCAAAGCCCTTCTTGAAGCAATTCGTTACGTTGACCTTGTGATTCCCGAAGAATCATGGGATCAGAAAGTGACTGACGTGCGTGAATACCATATCGATACGTTTGTTATGGGCGATGATTGGAAAGGCGAATTCGACTTCCTGCAGGATGAGGGCGTTGATGTCGTTTACCTGCCACGCACGCCGGAAGTTTCCACCACTCAAATTAAACGTGATCTAAAATCCTAGTAGTCGGCAAGGTTCTTGTGCTAATTTAGCATTGTGGGATTATTAATAATAAAATTAACCTAACGGTTTGATTTCTGTTAGAAAGGTTCTTCAATTATGAAGGGCATCATCCTCGCCGGCGGGTCCGGCACCCGCCTGTACCCGCTCACGCTCGTGACCTCCAAGCAGCTGCTGCCGGTCTACGACAAGCCCATGATCTACTACCCGCTGTCCACCCTCATGCTGGCGGGCATCCGGGACATCCTGGTCATCTCCACGCCGACGGACCTGCCCAACTTCGAGCGCCTGCTCGGGGACGGCTCACGCTACGGCGTGAACCTGTCCTACGCCGAGCAGCCCTCGCCGGACGGCCTGGCGCAGGCCTTCACCATCGGCGAGGAGTTCATTAACGGCGAGCCGTGCGCCCTGGTGCTCGGCGACAACATCTTCTACGGCAACGGCCTGTCGCGCCACCTGACGCGCGCCGTCCAGAACGCCGAGTCGGGCCGCGCCACGGTCTTCGGCTACCACGTGGACGACCCCGAGCGCTTCGGCGTCGTGGAGTTCGACGGGCAGGGCCGTGCCGTCTCCATCGAGGAGAAGCCCGCCGAGCCCAAGAGCTCCTACGCCGTCACCGGACTGTACTTCTACCCGGGCGACGTGGCAGCCAAGGCGCATGGGGTCGAGCCCTCGGCCCGCGGCGAGCTGGAGATCACCACGCTCAACCAGATGTACCTGGAGGAGGGGACGCTGTCCGTGGTCACCCTCGGCCGCGGCTACGCGTGGCTGGACACCGGCACCATGGAGAGCCTGCACGAGGCCGCGGAGTTCGTCCGCGCCGTGGAGCACTCCCAGGACCTGCCGGTCTCGGTCCCCGAGGAGATTGCCTGGGAGAACGGCTGGATCACCACCGCCGGGCTGGAGGAGGCCGCGAAGGCCTACGGCAAGTCGGTCTACGGCCGGCATCTCAAGAAGGTCGCCGCCGGCGAGATCGTCAACAGCCCGCGCGAGTATTAGCGCCTTCTTGTTTTCTTTTAGGGGTCACCGTTATCTGGTGGCCCCTTTCGTTATGATTACGGTGACCATATAGCCAATATGATTGGGAGTGGATGTGTTAAGCGTCTACTTTGGCGATATGCCAGAAGCGATTTACAACACAGCGACATATTTCAAAAACTCTTACCGATCTTCTTGGATTATGGATCCGTATGCGGTCTCGATAATTAAGGATGTCGATCGATCGGTCGTTGTCTCCGAAAACGTCATCGAAAGCCCTGTGCTTGGATCCATCTCCCCACTCCAGCTTTCTGGTGGCGTGAAAACGTTGCTGCTTATGAGATTTGATCGTAAGCATATTTTTAACGCTTCGACCTGTGGTGATAACTGTGCCAAGTGGATTCTCGACATGGCGAAAGACCGCAAGCTCGTTGTGAATCTCTATCATGTGATGGACTTTGGTCGCGAGGATTTTAAAATCAAAGTCGTGAACAGCGGTCGAATCGTTCATAACATGGCCGAATTGATTCACGAGTCGATTCCGTATCTGTAGGTGCTGCTTATGAACGGTTCGCATCTCGTTAAGATTTCCCGCCGCAGGGGAACCAAGTACACATTTACCATCAAGCGAAACATCACTATTGTGCGTGGCGATAGTGGCACGGGTAAGACGACACTGTTTGACATGGTCGCAGACTACATGCGAATGGGCGAGCAGTCGGGTGTTTCCTTGCAATGCGATTGCCCCTGTGTCGCCCTGACCGATTATGATTGGCGAAACCAGCTTTCGTCCGTTCATGACTCGATTGTATTTGTCGATGAGGGTTTAAAAGAGATTCATTCTGATGAGTTTGCCCATCATGTGCTGTATTCCTCGAGTTATTTCGTGCTGATCTCAAGGGCTGATTTCCCTAATCTTCCGTATAGCGTGGATGAGATTTACAAGATTAAGACGAGCGGAAAATACCATTCTTTCGTCCCTGTTTATCAAGATCGTGGGAATCATCGTTATGCTATTTCCCGGTCGGCGCCAAAACAGGACTTTTCTATCCTTCTATGCGAGGACAGTAAGTCTGGTTTCCAGTTCTTTGAACGGCATTTCGCTGACAGTGAGCTTTCCTGTGCTTCGGCCATGACGAACAGTGCGATTTTGGGCTGGTTGGATCAGCATCTCGACGATCGCGTGTTTGTTGTTGCGGACGGAGCGGCATTTGGGTGCTATGCGGACCGCGTCCTTAAGCTGCAAGACATTCACCGCGATACTGTTACGGTTTGTCTTCCCGAGTCGTTCGAGTGGCTTCTGCTGAGATCCGGCGTAATTTCAGGGCTAGATGCCAAAGCGGTTTTGCAAGAGCCGGAAGCGTTTGCAGACAGTGAGAAGTTTAAAAGCTGGGAGGACTTCTTCTATAAGTACTTACGCGATAAAACTGGGAATTCGGTTTTCCGGTACGACAAAGACTGCATTCCGGAGGCGTTTTGTAGGGGAAGTAATTCTGCGAAGGTTATGGCTCTTATCGCATGCCGAAATGTCCGATAGTTTTGTTGAATAGTGTCGCGGCGTCTCTTCCTGCGGCATACTAAAGAAGCTGTACATGCTTCAGATTGGATTTTCATGTCTGAGATTTTTGAACCCAAGAACATCATCGTCACGGGCGGCTGCGGCTTCATCGGCAGCAACTTCGTGCACTACGTGGTCAACAACCACCCCGGGGTGCACGTGACCGTCCTGGACAAGCTGACCTACGCCGGCAACCCCGAGAACATCGCGGGCCTGCCCTCCGACCGCGTGGAGCTCGTCGTGGGCGACATCTGCGACGCCGAGCTGCTGGACAGGATCGTCCCGGGCCACGACGCCATCGTGCACTACGCCGCAGAGAGCCACAACGACAACTCCATCGCCGACCCCGAGCCGTTCCTGCGCACCAACGTGGAGGGCACCTTCCGCCTGCTGGAGGCCGTCCGCAAGTACGGCATCCGCTACCACCACGTCTCCACCGACGAGGTCTACGGCGACCTGGCGCTCGACGACCCGGCGAAGTTCACCGAGGAGACGCCGTACCGCCCGAGCAGCCCGTACTCGAGCACCAAGGCGTCCTCCGACATGCTCGTACGCGCATGGACCCGCACCTACGGGCTTCGCGCCACGATCTCCAACTGCTCCAACAATTACGGCCCTTTCCAGCACGTGGAGAAGTTCATCCCCAGGCAGATCACGAACATCATCGACGGCGTCCGCCCCAAGCTCTACGGGAAGGGCGAGAACGTCCGCGACTGGATCCACACCGAGGACCACTCCTCGGCCGTCTGGGACATCCTCACGAAGGGCCGCATGGGGGGAGACCTACCTCATCGGCGCCGACGGCGAGAAGAACAACATCACCGTGCTGCGCATGATCCTGGAGGCGATGGGACGCGACCCCGAGGACTTCGACTGGGTCGCCGACCGCCCCGGCCACGACCGCCGCTACGCCATCGACTCGACGAAGCTCCAGCGCGAGCTGGGCTGGAGGCCGGCCCACACCGACTTCGCCGGGGGCCTGAAGCAGACCATCGACTGGTACGTCGAGAACGAGTCCTGGTGGCGCCCGGCCAAGGAGGCCACCGAGGCCCGTTACCGCGCACAGGGCCAGTAGGCCACACCCCGGCGAAGCGCACCGCGGGCGCCCCCGGTTATCCAACCTCTTCGATAGGAGCTTTTTCCACATGGCAGATATCGCATTCGAGAAGGACCTCTCCGTCGCCGAGACCGGCATCGAGGGCCTCAAGGTCGTCGACCTGGCCGTCCACGGCGACTCGCGCGGCTGGTTCAAGGAGAACTGGCAGCGCGCCAAGATGACCGCCCTGGGCATCCCCGATCTCAGGGTCGTCCAGAACAACATCTCCTATAACGACAGCCGCGGCGTCACCCGCGGCATCCACGCGGAGCCCTGGGACAAGTTCATCTCCGTGGCCCGCGGCTCGGTCTTCGGCGCCTGGGTGGACCTGCGCGAGGGCAGCGAGACCTTCGGCAAGGTCTACACCTGCACGCTCGACCCGTCCAAGGCCATCTACGTCCCGCGCGGCGTGGGTAACTCCTTCCAGGCGCTCGAAGACGGCACCGCCTACACCTACCTGGTGGACGCCCACTGGTCCCTCGAGCTGAAGAAGACCTACACCTTCGTGAACCTCGCCGACCCCGAGCTCGCCATCGAGTGGCCGATCCCGCTGGCCGAGGCCACCGTCTCCGAGGCCGACCTCAACCATCCGATGCTGAAGGACGTCGTCCCCATGGCTCCCAGGCGCACCCTCGTCACCGGCTGCAACGGCCAGCTGGGCCATGCGGTCCGCGCGCTGGCGGAGGAGCGCGGCGTCGCCAAGGACTTCGACTTCTGCGACATCGACACCTTCGACATGTCAGACCCGGACGCCTACTCCAAGTACGACTGGTCGCTCTACGGCACCGTGATCAACTGCGGCGCCTACACGGCCGTGGATAAAGCGGAGACCCCCGAGGGCCGTGTCATCGCCTGGAAGGCCAACGCGACCGGCCCCGCCCTTCTCGCCCGCACCTGCGCCGGGCACGGGATCACGCTCGTCCACGTCTCCTCCGACTACGTCTTCGACGGCACCGCTGAGGTCCATACCGAGGAGGAGCCCCTCAGCCCGCTGTCCGTCTACGGCCAGACCAAGGCCGCCGGCGACATCGCCGTGGCCGGCTGCCCGCGCCACTACATCATGCGCAGCTCCTGGGTCATCGGCGAGGGCCACAACTTCGTCAAGACCATGAAGTGCCTCTCCGACCGCGTCGCCGACCCGGAGGACAAGCTCACGCAGGTCACCGTCGTGGACGACCAGCTGGGCCGCCTGACCTTCACGCGCGACATGCCCGCCGCCATCTTCCACGTGCTGGGGACGCACGCCCCCTACGGGACCTATAACTGCACCGGCTCGGGTCCGGTCAGGTCATGGGCCGACATCGCCCGTGCCGTCTTCGAGGCCGCCAACGGCAACGGGGAGAAAGTGGTCCCGGTCAGCACCGCCGACTACTATGCGAATGCCGCCGGCCCCGTCGCCCCGCGCCCGGTCCACTCAGCGCTCGTCCTGTCCAAGCTCGAGTCGGTCGGGTTCCACATGCCCGACTGGGAGGAAGAGCTGGGGGAGTACCTCAAGACGCTCTAGCCGCTATTAACTTTTCGAGAGTAAAAGCCGCCGCTTGTTAACGGCGGCTTTTCTATGCCTGGCGTATAGACCCGCTGCAACAAGGGCGACGGTGGTCGCCAGACTCACTGCAAGCCCAGAAAGGGCGCCCGGAGTCTTGTAGGTCATCACGATCCTATTCGCGCCTTTCTGCACGTTCAGGGACGACAGGCCCTTATCGGCGGCGGGCGTTAGTTCTGCGGCGGTTCCGTTTACCGTTACGTTCCAGCCCTCATCGTACGGAACGCTCAGCAGCAGGTTGCCGTCATACTTGGCGGTATACTCGCCTTCGATCCTTCCGTCCTTAAAAACCGTCGGAACAAATTCGTTCGTCTTAAGCTCGTTCATAATCTGCTGGAAAACGTCCAGATTGAGGGCGTAAAAGACCGGCTCATTGTCTTGGGGCATGTCCGTATAACCCTCTGCGACTCCGATTGACACCGTATGCTGGCTCGGGGTGTCCGATGCATCCGCAATCTGGCGGATATTATTGTCGAATCTCCAGGCCTCGTTTGTGATCGTTCGCTGGTCGATGGTAAGGGTGACTGGCCAATAACTGCCGGCGGTCGCATCTTTGTTAATGTAGAGGTATCCGATGGACTCCGCCGGAACGGTAACGCTCCATTGCTTTTGGTTCTCACCATTTTCCGTGTTCGTAGCCTCGATTTTGGTATAGAGCTCTACCTCGCGGCCCAGGATTTTGCTGTATAGGTCATTTTGCTTTTCGAAGGGGTTCTTGCCCTCTAACGTGCTGTTTTGAACGCCGCTCGAAGCTGCGATGCCAGCGCTGAGCGCATTGGGATTCTCGTAGACCGTGCTTGCGGAGTCGGTTTGATTTGCCTTTGCCGTAACGTATCCTGCGGGGCTGTGTTCGGCAATGGCGTACTTAACTCCCAGCAGGGCATCGACGGCAAGAATGGGTTCGGCATAACGGGTCGAAAACTCGCCGGCGCTGCTGTATCCAAGGGAGTTGAGCAATGCAATTGCCTGCGGGTTATTTGCGGATGAGTAGGACGACAGCTGGTTGTACCCAAGCGCTAAGCCCTCGTTGAGGGCGGCGCTATCGGTGCGCGTGGTCGTTCGATCGATGCGGTAGAATGACGCAGAATCCTGGTCTTGAATGGCTGTGATCGTGTTGGTTGCGGTAGTCACATAGGTACAGTTGGCATCTTCGGAATAGCCTGCGTACAGTTGGTTCCACATCACATGGGCGTTGATAAACAACTCAATTGCGGTGATTGTCAGGATTGGTAATACGACGGCGGGTCGATAGACATGACGAAATTTGGGCTGGCCCTCGAACACCTGCAACGAATAGCCTGCGGCCCACATCGTAAAGAAGCCCAGCAAAAAGGCTGTGCGCGAATAGAACCCGTTGGGAACGCGCATGCCGCACCAGATGTACTCGAGCGGGCTCAAAACGGAGCTAGCGATCAGGACGGCTGTGACGACGAACGTTGCGATGCGTATCTTGGCCGAAACCTTGCGGTTAAACAGTAGGCTTATTGCAAGTAACATCATGATTACGCCGCAATAGAACTGCGGCGTGTTCCCGTTATTCACCCACATGCCGGGGATGAAGCCCCTGATGAGCGATTTGAGGCCTGTTTTAAGCAAGGGGCCAAGTGCCAGCACGGGGCCGCCTTTTGCCATGGCAAGGATGGTCGGCAAAAAGGTCCAGGCGGACAGGAGCAGCCCAAGCATCATAGCCCCTGCAAATCGTAGGGCCCGGTCGAGCGTGAGCATCCAGCTAAATCCTTCTGCAGCGACGTAATCGACAAACTCAACCAATACGAAGATGCAGAGGAATAGGATGTTGATATAGGCCGTATACCAACAGAACATGACATTGAGAGCAATCGCAATAACGAGGCGTACCATATTTTGTTCGCGAATGAGCTCGTAGCATCCGAAGGCGCAGATGGGTAGCAGGATAAGGCAATCAATCCAGAGCGGATTACACAAATTACTTATGGTCCAGCTGCAAAACGTGAACGAGAGGGATAGCAAGAATGCGGCGGGCTTGGACAGGTCAAAGCGCTTTTGCACATACCAAGCGCTGCTGATGTGGATGCAGCCCAGTTTGAGCGCGGTTATGGCAAATACGAAGAGCGTCAGCTTGTCTGCGGGAAACAGCACACAGAGCAGGTTGAAGGGGCTGGCGAGGTAGTAGCTATAGAGCCCCCATGTGTTCATGCCGAGTCCCTGTGAGAAGGAATAGCGAAGGTTTGCCTCGCCTAAAAGGACGCGGCGAAACCACGCAAAGAAGTCGATGTATTGGTATTTGAGATCGTTGGTGAGAAACGATTTGTCGCCAAAGGGGTAGACATGCCCTGCCGCTGCAAGTGCGACAAAGAGTGCGACGGAAAATGCGAAGCAGGCGGCGTAGAACGCCACATTCTTGAGCGTGCTGTTATTGGGCCGTGTCATCAGATTCCTCGTTGGATTCTCGAATGATATAGATGGGACGTCGCTTGGTTTCCAAGTAGGCTTTTGCCAAGTATTCACCGATGATTCCCAGGCACAGGAGCTGCATGCCGCCAAACAGCGTTATGAGGCAGGCAAGGGAGGGCCATCCGCCTACGGGGTCGCCCCAAACAAGCGTTTTGACCAGGATGACGATAAATCCCAGGATGGCGATGAGACAGAAAACGATACCCGTGAGGGCGGCGAGGGAGAGCGGCGCTGTGGAAAAAGCGACGATGCCGTCGATGGAATAGAGGAGCAGCGACCAAAAGCTCCATTTGGTCTCGCCGGCCACGCGGTTGACGTTTACGTAGGGGAGCCATTTGGTTTTGAAGCCAACCCAGCCGTAAATGCCCTTGGAGAATCGGTTGTATTCGCCCATGGAGATGATGGCGTTGACCATAAGCCGCTTCATGAGCCTAAAATCGCGTGCTCCGTCGACGATGTCGGCCTTTGAAATGCGGTTGATGATCTTGTAGAACATACGGGCACAGAACGACCTGATGGGAGGCTCGCCTTCGCGGGTGGTCCTGCGTGTGGCGACGTTGTCGTAGTTTTCGGTCTGCAAGATCTCGTACATCTGCGGTAGGAGCGAGGGCGGGTCCTGCATGTCGGCGTCCATGGTGGCGACATAGTCGCCCTTTGCGTGCTGGAGTCCGGCGAGTAGCGCCGCCTCCTTGCCAAAGTTACGCGAGAAAGAGTGCCAGCGGATGGCGTATGGATGCGCCGCCGCGGCTTCTGCTTTCATGACGGCAAGCGTTTTGTCTGCCGAGCCATCGTCGATGAGGACGGCTTCAAAGGAGATCTCGGGGTCCTGCTGAGTCATGATGCGAACGACGCCATCGAGCTCTTTGAGAAAGATCGGAAGTGATTCCTGCTCGTTGTAGCACGGCACGACGATGGAGATGAGCGGCATGGTGGTTTACCTCTCGCTTGGCTTGGAAGTAGGGTGGCCGGGCTGGTCATCGTAGGCGTATTTGCTGTACACGTTGACCTCCCACTGCTTTTTCTCAACCTTTGCCACAGAATCCAGGATGAATCCGGTCGCAAGGCTCAGTCCGCACAGGAACATAAACGAGGCGGCGAGCATGGCGGTGGGGAAGCGCGGGACCAGACCGGTCTGAAAGTACTCAACAAAGATAGGAATGCCCAAAGCCAGGCCGATAATCGCGAATAAAAGCGCAACCAGACTGAAGAACTTCAGCGGGCGGTAGTCCTTGAACAGCGTGCCGATCATCGTAACGACTTTAATGCCGTCGCTCACGGTATTGAGCTTGGACTCGGAGCCTTCCGGACGGTCGCGGTACTCGATGGGTACATCTTTGATGCGCCAGCGGTGGTCGACGGCGTGAATCGAGAGCTCGGTTTCGATCTGAAAGCCCTCGGAAAGCACGGGGAAGGTTTTAACGAACGGGCGGCTCATGGCGCGGTAGCCGGTCATGACGTCATCGAAGCTGTAACCATAGATCCACTTGATCATGGCGCGGACCAGATTGTTGCCAAAGCCGTGGAAGGCACGCTTGTTTTCCTCGGCGTAGGTGCCGTTGGAAAGGCGATCGCCTACGGTCATATCGGCCGTGCCGTTGAGGATGGGCTCGCAGAGGGCTTTGGCCGCCTCGGCGGGGTAGGTGTCGTCTCCGTCGACCATCAGGTAGCAATCGGCGTCGATATCGCGAAACATCTGGCGGCACACGTTGCCCTTTCCCTGACGGGGCTCAAAGCGGACTGTGGCGCCGTGCTCGGTGGCGATGCGTGAGGTATCGTCCGACGAGTTGTTGTCATAGACATAGACCGTCGCCTGCGGAAGCTCGCGGTGAAAGTCGTCGATGACTTTTCCGATCGTGAGCGCTTCGTTGTAGCAAGGGATGATGACGGCGATGGATTCAGAATTCACTTAATGCTCCTTATACATTCAATCCTAGAAAGTATAGCCGTTTGGGCCTGGCATCCTAAGATGTGGGTTAGTTCTCCAGTTTTGTTGCGCGAATCGTTTGCATGGCCGTCGGGTCTATACTGTTCGTTTGTCAACGAATACGAGTAAAGGAGTTGCATCCGTGTCGGATCAGACAAAGCAACAAGAAACTCGCAGTCTGCCTGCGACGTTTGCTAAGAACGAATTTGAGAAGGACGCGTTTATCCTTCGTCAGCTGGTTACCAAGGATTTTAAGATCAAGTATCGCCGTAGCGTTCTGGGCGTCGCATGGTCGGTGCTCAACCCGCTGCTGATGATGATCGTCATGGCCATCGTGTTCTCGACGATTTTCGCCCAGGGCCGCAATGGCTCGATTACGCCCGAGATGTACCCGCTCTACTTGATCGTGGGTAACGTGACCTTTGCCGTCATGTCCGAGTCTACGAACCAGGCCCTGACGTCGATCGTGGGTGCTGCCCCGCTGCTCAAGAAGGTTAAGGTGCACCGCTGGGTCTTCCCAGTACAGAAGGTGCTCTTCTCGCTGGTTAACTTTGCCTTCTCGCTGGTCGCCGTTGCCATCGTTATGCTGTGGTTCCGCGTTATGCCTTCTTGGCACCTGATTCTGCTGCCGGTCTGCCTGCTGCTGCTTATGTGCTTCTGCATGGGCCTGGGCATGATGCTCTCCGCCCTCACGGTCTTTTTCCGCGATGTCATGCATCTGTGGAGCGTCGTCATTACGGCTTGGACCTACATTACGCCCATCTTCTGGACGACCGACTTCGTTGCGCAAATGCCGCATCTCGTGCGCATTCTGGTCTATGCGAACCCCATGTATAACTACCTGCAGTTTATGCGTGATATCTTCCTGTTCCAGACTACGCCCTCGCTTATGACGTTTGGTATGTGCGTCGCTTGGGCGGTTCTTGCGCTTGTTATTGGCTACACCGTGTTCCATAAGTCCGAGCGCAAGTTCATCCTCTACATCTAAGGAGTGCTGTGATGACTGAATCTGTTGTTGATTACAGCGAGCAGCCTCTGGCTGTCGAGGTCGACGACGTCACCATGATCTTTAACATGGCGTCCGAGTCGCTGACCAACCTCAAGGAGTACTTCATCAAGCTTGCCAAGCACGAGCTGTTCTTTGAGGAGTTTAGGGCGCTTAAGCACATCTCGTTTGATATTCATCGCGGCGAGGTTGTGGGTCTGGTCGGCACCAATGGCTCCGGCAAGTCTACGATGCTCAAGATTATCGCTGGCGTTCTTGAGCCTAGCGAGGGCAGCGTTAAGGTGCACGGTAACATCGCGCCGCTGATTGAGCTTGGTGCCGGCTTTGACCCCGAGCTGACCGCTCGCGAGAACATCTATCTGAACGGTGCCCTGCTCGGCTATACCAAGGAGTTCATCGACGCCAACTTTGACGGCATTATCGAGTTCGCTGAGCTGCAGAACTTTGTCGATATGCCGCTTAAGAACTTCTCCTCGGGCATGGTGGCGCGTATCGCCTTTGCAATCGCGACGATTACCGAGCCCGATATTCTGATCGTTGACGAGACGCTGTCCGTCGGTGATGTGTTCTTCCAGCAGAAGTGTGAGGCTCGCATTCAGCACTTTATCCAGAGCGGTGACGTGACGGTTCTGTTCGTTTCGCACTCCATGGAGCAGGTTGAGCGCATCTGCCAGCGTGCCGTTTGGATTGAGAAGGGTGACCTTCGCATGGACGGCCCGGTCGATGAGGTCTGCAAGGCGTATCGCGAGCAGTTCAACTAGGTTATAATTACTTGCGCCCGACAGGCTTGCGCTTGCTTGGGCGTGCGGTTATTTGCTCCATTAGCTCAGTTGGATAGAGCAGGGGACTTCTAATCCCAAGGTCGACGGTTCGAATCCGCCATGGAGCACCATCGTTTATTAAGCCCGGACCGCTTGGTGGTCTGGGCTTTTTCATCTTGTATGCTGCTGAAGCCGAGCGCGAGCAAGCCGCTGCTGTTTGTTGGGGTTGGCATTTTACTTTTCCAGATGCTCTTTCAGCAGCTCCAGCGCGTGGGCGTAGCCCTGGAGGCCTTCGCCGGTGATGGTGGCGAAGCAGGCTAGGCGTGCATAGCTCACCTGGCGGAAGTCCTCGCGCGTCTCTACGGCGCTGATGTGCACCTCGACGGCAGGGATGGCGACGGCCTTGAGGGCGTCAAGGATTGCCACGCTGGTGTGCGTGTAGGCTGCCGGGTTGATGACGATGCCGTCGACCTTGCCGTAGGCCTCCTGGATCTTGTCGACGATGCTGCCCTCGTGGTTGGACTGGAAGACCTCGACCTCGTCGAAGCCCTGCGCGGCACCTGCCTCCTGGCAGATCTGGACCAGGCGGTCGTAGTTGTCGCTACCATAGATGCCCGGCTCGCGAATGCCGAGCATGTTGAGGTTGGGGCCGTTGATGACGAGTGCTTTCATGGTTGCTTCCTTTGCGGTTGGAAAGCCACCACAAAGGTGTCTGTCCCCTTTGTGGTGGCTTAGGTTAGAGAGCGGGTGGGAGGGTCTCGAGGAGGGCTTGGGCGGTGTTGGTGGCGCAGTCGCGTGAGTCGATGATGTAGTCGGCCCAGGCGCGGTAGCGCGGCATGCGCTGCTCGGCGAGCTTATCGATGCCATCGCGCGCGGTGATGGGGCGGCCCTTGTGGGCGAGCTCGTCGAGCTTGCGGTTGAGCATCACAATCTGGCTGTTCTGGTGCAGCAGCGGGTAGTTCTCGTCGCGTGTGACCACGCCGCCGCCGGTGGAGAGCACCAGGCCGCTGCGCTTGGAGATGTCGGCCAGCGCAGCCGTCTCCTGTTCGCGGAAGGCCGCCTCGCCGCGCTCGACGATAAAGTCGGCACAGGGCATGCCCAGACGCTCCTCGAGCGCGCAATCCAAGTCGATGTGCTCGCGACGCGTGAGCTGGGCGATCTGCTCGCCCACGCGGGTCTTGCCCGAGCCCGGCATGCCAATCAGCGCGATGTTCTGCTCGCGGCGGGACAGACGCTCCGTTACGTCCAAGATACGCTTGCGCGGGGTAGCTTGGCCGGTGTAACGCTCTACAGCCTGTGCCGCCTGTGCCACGAGCATGAGCAGGCCGCCGATGCAGGGGATGCCGCGGCGCTCGGCCTCGAGCATCAGACCCGTGCGGGCGGGGTTGTAGACAATGTCGATGACGCCCTCGAGCGCATCGAGGCCTTCGAGCGTGCAGGGAGCGTCGGGGCAGTGGGGGAACATGCCGGCAGGCGTGCAGTTGACGAGCAGCGCGGCATCGGATTGCTGCGCGATGTTGTCGTAATTGACCTCGCTCGTGCGACCCACGGGTACGACGATGGCGCCCAGATCGCCGAGCACCATACTGGCCGTAGTGCCCGCGCCACCGGTGGCGCCGAGCACAAGGACCTTCTTGTCGGCAACTTCAACGCCCAGCTCCTCGACCAGACACTGAAAACCAAAGTAGTCGGTGTTGTCGCCGCGCAGGCGGCCATCGGGCAGGCGCGTGATGGTGTTGACGTTGCCCATGCGCTCGGCCAGCGGGCTCAGCTCGTCCAGGTATTCCATGACGGCACGCTTGTAGGGGATGGTCACGTTGGTGCCTTCCCATTCATCGCCCGTCATAAAAGCCTCGAGATCCTCGGGCTCGCGCTCAAAACGCACGTACTCGAGCCCAGCGAGCTCTTTGTAGATGGTCGGGGTGTAGCTGTGGCCCAGCACGCGGCCCAGCACGCCGTAGGGGCGGGTCGCGACGGTATCGGTCATCTAGAGCACCTCCGTATAGCTGCCAAAGTAGGTGAAGCTCTCGCACACGTCGTCGATTGAGTCGAGCAAGTCGTCGAGGGCCTTGCTGCCAAAGGGGCAGTCCAGGTCAAAGTAGAACATAAACTCAAAGTCGTGCCCGGGGATGGGGCGGCTCTCGAGCTTGATGAGGTTGATGTTGAGGGCGTAGAAGCGCTCGAGTACGCGATAAAGCGCGCCCGGCTCATTGGCCGTGGTGATCATGAGCGAGGTACGGTTGGCACCGGGATAGACGCGCGGTTCGCGACTGATGACGACGAAGCGCGTGTAGTTGTTGTCCGAGTCCTGGATGTTGGGCTCCAGCACCTCGAGGCCATACAGCTCGGCACAGCTGCGCGAGGCGATGGCGGCGACATCGGTGCGCTCGGAGTTGGCGGACCATCTCGGCCGACATAGCGGTGTTGGGGTACTTGGTGGCATGCAGTCCGTGGCCCTCGATAAAGCCGGCGCACTGGGCAATGGCTTGGCCGTGGCTGTAGACCTCGCGCACGTCGGCGAGCTTGGTGCCGGGTTTGACGAGTAAGTTGTGATCGATCTTGAGGCGCAGCGAGCGCACGATATGGAAGTCGAACTGCGCGAGCAGGTCGTAGACGGCGTTGACCGATCCGGCAGTTGAGTTTTCGATGGGCAACACGCCAAACTCGCAGAAGCCGTCGCGTATGGCGCGCATAACGCCCTCGAAGGTCTCAAAGAAGGCGATATCGGGCACGTCGAAGAGCTTGCACGCGGCGATCTGGCTGTAGGCGCCCTCAACGCCCTGGCAGGCAACGGTAGCCGTCTGGGGGAAGGCGTGTCAAAGGCTGCGGCCGTGGCACGGGCCTTTTGCGACACCGTTATGCCCTTGAGCTCGTTGATGTAGCGCTGCTGCTCGGCCTTGCTCATGCTCATGAGGAGGCGGAACAGGGTGATGGTCTGGGCCTCGTAGCGCTCGGGTGCGCGGCTGGCGAGGTTATTGAGTTTGGAGCGCTCGCGGGCGGGTCAAAGACGGCCTTGCCCATCTCGATCTTTGATTTGGCGACCTCGGTGGCAATATCCATGCGCTCGACAAAGCTGTTGAGTAGGGTGGTGTCGATGCCATCGATGGCCTGGCGAATATCGGCAAGGTCCATGGAGGCCCCTTTCACGTGTTGGTGATTTTTCTGGGACGGGCGTGGGGGCCGGAGTTGGCCCCCCGGAGATTTTTAGAGCTGGGCGGCGTCCTCGAGGAGGGCGTCCCAGATGGCGAGGGCGGCGGTTGCTTCGGCTACGGGGACGGCGCGCGGGACGATGCAGGGATCGTGGCGGCCGTGGACCGAGAGCTCGGCATTTTCCATGGCGTCCATGTCCACGGTCTGTTGCTCGCGACCGATGGAGGGCGTCGGCTTTACGGCCATCCGCCACATGACGGGTGCGCCCGTGGAAATGCCGCCCAGGATTCCGCCGGCGTTATTGGACTCGACCTCAATCTCGCCGGTCTCGGCATCAACGCGATACGGATCGTTGTTCTCGCTGCCGCGCATGGCGGCCACGGCAAAGCCCATGCCAAACTCCACACCCTTTACGGCGGGAATGCCAAACGCGATCTGCGCTATGCGGTTCTCGATACCGTCGAACATGGGGTCGCCGATGCCCGCGGGAAGCCCGTAGATGCCGCACTCCACGATGCCGCCGATACTGTCGAGCTCGTCGCGCGCGGCTAGGATCTCCTCGCGCATGCGGTCGGCTGCGGCGGCGTCAATGCAGGGCAGATCGTTCGTGAGGATCGCCTTGCGGTCGGCCTCGCGATAGACCATGTCGTCCATGGGCAGGTCCGAGATGCCGCCAATCTGCGCGACGTGCGCCATGACCTTGATGCCACGGGCCTCGAGCGCCTGCAGTGCGATGCCGCCGGCGATGCATAGGGGGCCGTCAGGCGTCCGGAGAAATGCCCACCGCCGGCGACGTCGTGCATGTTGTGGTACTTCACGCGCGCCGGAAAGTCTGCGTGCCCGGGGCGGGGTTTGCAGCGCAGCTCGGAATAGTCCTTGGAGCGTGTGTTGGTGTTCTCAATGATCGCGGCGATGGGTGCGCCGGTAGTGTGTCCATCGACCACACCGGCAATGATATGCGCGGCGTCGGCCTCACGGCGCTTGGTCGCGGTCTCGTCGCGGCCGGGGGCGCGACGGTCCAAAAAGGACTGCAGCTGCTCCTGGTCAACGGCGATACCGGCGGGAATGCCATCGAGTGAGCAGCCGATAGCAGGGGAGTGCGACTGGCCAAAGATGCTCAGATGCAAGACGTTGCCAAAGGTCGAGGACATGCTATTCCTCCTCGAGCGTGACCTTGCCGCCCAGCAGGCGGTAGTGGTCAAAGAAATCAGGATAGGACTTGTTGACGGCCTCGGCGCCGTGGATCACGACTTCGCCAGTGGCACGGCTCGCGGCGATGGCGGCCATCATGGCGATGCGGTGGTCGTTGTGCGAATCGACCTCGCCGCCGGTAAAGGCGTCGACACCCTTGATGATGAGGTCGTCGCCGGCAATGCGCACCTGTGCGCCCAGTGCGGTGAGCTCGCGGGTGGTGGTGGCCAGACGGTCGGATTCCTTGATGCGCAGGCGGGCGCAGTCGCGGATGAACGTGCGGCCTTGCGCCAGCGATGCCACGGCAGAGATAACGGGCACCAAGTCGGGGATGTCGTGCGCGCTCATCTCAAAGCCGGCGAGCTTGTCGGACTGCACGGTGGCGGCGTTGGTGGAGCGCACGATGCGGGCGCCAAAGCGCGAGAGCGCGGCAAGCACGTTGCGGTCGCCCTGCGCGGAGCTGAGCGACACGCCCTCGACGGTGATGGGGTCGGTACCGATGGCGCCGGCACACAGCCAAAAGGCGGCGTTGGACCAGTCGCCCTCGACAGCAACGTTGCCTGGAGTGCGGTACGAGCCGCTGTCCACGCGGAAGTTCGTGATCTCGGGCTGGCCGTCCTTGGCGGGGATACGCTCGACGTTGACCTCGACGCCGAAGGCCTTCATGGCCTGGATGGTCAGGTTGATATAGGGGCGGCTCTCGATAAGGCCGGTTACCTGCACGCAGGAGGGCTGGGCCAAAAGCGGGGCTGCCAGCAGCAAGCCGGAGATGTACTGCGAGCTCACATTGCCCGGCAGGATAAAGGTGCCCGGGCGCATGCGGCCGCTTGTCTTGAGCGGGAAGCCGCCCAGACCCTGCAGGTCGCAGCCGGCGGCAATGATCTCGTCGGAGAGCGGGGAGAGGGGGCGTGCGCCCAGGCGGCCCTGGCCCACAAAGGTGGCCTCTGCCCCCAGCGCGCAGGCGACGGGCAGCATAAAGCGGAGCGTGGAGCCGCTCTCGCCGCAGTCGAGCGTGCCGCCCGCAAGTGCCTTGAGCAGGCCAAACTCAATACTCTTCATGGTGGGATGGACTTGGAACCCGTCCTCGACGGTCTCGATGCGGGCACCCAGGGCCGTGAGGCAGCGCACCGTGGCCTCGATATCGGCGCAGGTGGTGTTGCAAGTGACGTGCGTCTCGCCGTTGGCGAGTGCGGCACAGATGATGAGGCGGTGCGCCATCGACTTGGACGCGATGGCGGGAACGGTGCCCTTGAGCGGGAGGGGGTGATGCGGGCTAGCATACGGATGCGTCTCCCTTCTGGCCGAGGCCCTCGGCAATTAAATCATGGAAGGTGGAAAGCGGCGTGCGGTCGATGCTGCAGCGGCCAATACCGTGCGGAATCACCAGATCGATGGTGTCACCGGCGCGTTTTTTGTCGTGCAGCGCCTCGGCAAAGATGGCGTCGGCCGAAAGCTCACAGCGGGTCTTGAGGCCATGACGGGCGCAGAGCTCCTCGATGCGACCGGGCAGCTCGGCATCGCAAATGCCGTGCAGGGCTGCGGCACGCGTGATGATGCCCATGCCGATCGACACGCAGTTGCCGTGTCCCAGCTCAAAGTGCTCGCAGGCCTCGACGGCATGTCCGGCGCTGTGTCCAAAGTTGAGGAGCTTGCGCTGGTTGGTCTCGCGTTCGTCGGCAACGACCACGGCGCGCTTAATGTCGATATTGCGGGCGATTATGAGCGCCACGCGGGCCACGTCGCGGTTCAGCAGCTCAAGCGTGAGCGGGGTCTTCTCCAGCTCGGCGAAGAGCTCGGGGTCGGCGATCACGGCGTGCTTGACGACTTCGCCGCAGCCGTCGGCGAACTGCTCGGGCGTGAGGGTGGCAAGGCATCCCACGTCGGCGATAACCACGCTCGGCTGCCAAAAGGCTCCGGCGAGATTTTTGCCGGCAGCCAGGTCGATGGCCGTCTTGCCGCCCACCGACGAGTCCACCATAGCGAGCAGACTCGTGGGGATCTGCACAAACTTGCAGCCGCGCATGTAGGTGGCGGCCACAAAGCCGGCCACGTCGCCCACGACGCCGCCGCCGAGCGCCACGATCACGTCGGAGCGCGAAAGCTCGTGCTCGGCTACAAACTCAAGAATGGCAACGTAGGTCTCGGCGCGCTTGTGTACCTCGCCGGCCTCGAAGGTGCAAATGCTTACCTCATAGCCTGACGCCTCCAGGCTCTGCTTAACGGGCATCTGGTAGAGCGGGCCCACGTTGGTGTCCGTCACGATGACGGCGCGGGTGCCTCCGGCGGTGGCGCGAACGAGTGGCCCTGCCTGCTCCAGCAAAAACGTGCCCACGTGTACCTGGTAGGGGCGTGCGGTGTCGATATCGATGGTAATCGCCATAAGCTATGGTCCTTTCGACCTGGCGTGATAGGTGGTCTAGTGGGCGCTCTCGTCGTCGAGTGCGCGCTTGATGCGATCGCCCTCGGCAAGGAGATTCTCAAGATAACGCTGGTCGCGGTTCTTGAGCGCACGGCTGTAGGCGCCGAGCGAATCGATCAGATGGTCGATCTCGAAGGCGAGAGCGTCGGCGTCGTCAATCATGAGCTCGGACCACATCTGCGGGTTGAGGTGTGCCACGCGCGTGAGGTCGCGGTAGCTACCGGCTGAAAAGCCGTGGTGGACCTGGGCGGTGGGGCTCTTTACGTAGGCGTTGGACACCACGTGTGCGAGCTGGCTCGTAAATGCGATCACGCGGTCGTGCTCGGCGGCGGTGGTCACGCTGAACTTGCCAAACCCCAAGGGACGCACCATCTCGCGCACCTGGCCCAAGAGCTCCAGCTTAAGGGCATCGTCTACCGCAGGCGGAACGAGCACGAGCGGTGCGCCCTGGAACAAGTCGGCGCGGGAGTGCGCGTAGCCCGAGAACTGGGTGCCCGCCATGGGGTGTGCGCCCACAAAGTAAAAGCCGTGCTCTTGTGCGAGCTCAAAGGCACGCTCGCACACAATGCCCTTGACGCCCACGGTGTCGATTACCACGGGGCCCATGATGGCTTCGGTGTCGGTGGCGTCGGCGAGCGCCTGGGCGTGGGCCTCGAGCCACTCGATGCATGCCTCGGGATAGCAGGCAAGGACGATGATGTCGCACTTGCCGAGCGTCTCGTCGTTGAGCTCGCCGGCGACGGTACCCATGCTGGCGGCCGTCATCACGTCATCGTCGGGGTCCCAGGCAAGCACGCGAACGCCCGCCTGCGCATAGCCGCGGGCAAAGCTGCCGCCGATGAGGCCCAGGCCCACGATGCCGGCGCACTTGGGTCCACCCTGGTTGACGCGTGCGTTTCTCACCGTACCCATGGGTTACTCCTGAACGGTCTCTTGGCAGACGACCTCGCGGATGGCGCGGATGCGGCGCATGGTGTCGTCGAACTGGTCGGGGGTGAGGGCCTGAGCACCGTCGGACCAAGCGTGGCTCGGGTCGTCGTGGACCTCGATCTCCAGACCGTTGGCGCCGCAGGCAGTCGCGGCGAGCGCCATGGGCTCGACATAGCGGGTGTAGCCGGTGGCGTGGCTGGGGTCGGCGACGACGGGCAGGTGCGATAGGTGGTGCAGCACCGGCACGGCGTTGAGGTCGAAGGTGTTGCGGGTGCGGGTCTCGAAGGTGCGAATGCCGCGCTCGCACAGGATGACGTTGTCGTTGCCCTCGCTCATGATGTACTCGGCAGCCATGAGCAACTCGTCGACGGTGCCGGACATGCCGCGCTTGAGCAGGACCGGGGTCTTGGTCTTGCCGACCTCCTTGAGCAGGGGGAAGTTCTGCGCGTTGCGGGCGCCGATCTGCATGACGTCGATCTTCTTATCCAAGAAGACCTGCACGTCGCGCGGGTCCATGATCTCGGTGACGATCGGCATGTCGAGCTCGGCGGATGCCTCGCATAGCAGGTCCAGGCCGGCGGGACCCATGCCCTGGTAGGCGTAAGGGGAGGTGCGGGGCTTGTAGGCGCCACCGCGCAGCATCGTGGCGCCGGCGGCCTTTACGCGGCGTGCGATGCGAATGAGGTTTTCGCCCTCGACGGAGCAGGGTCCGGCGATGACCTGGAACTGGTCGCCGCCGATCTTGACGCCGTGGCCGCAGTCGATGACGGAGTCCTCAGGGTGGAACTTGCGGTTGGCACGCTTAAAGGGCTCGGAGACGCGCTGCACGCGCTCGACGACATCCATGGACTCGAGCAAGAACGGGTCGATCTTGGTCGTATCGCCCACCAGGCCGATGATGGTCTCGTTCTCGCCGCGCGAGACGTCGGTCTTGAGACCCTTCTTCTCAATCCAGCTGACGATATGGCCGACGGCCTCGTCGCTGGCGCTCTGCTTTAAAATCGCAATCATGGTGTGCCTCTCACCTCGATGGATAGCTCTTGCAAAAACGGCCCGCATCGCGAGCCGTTATATATGTGCATGAGAGTTTATACTAATTGTTTCACTTTTGCGTTCTAAGGTGAGCCTCTGCGCCGTGTCTCCCACGTAATTGCAAAGCTTTTTCTATTCTTTTGTTAGCCCGTGGCGCACTTGGGTATAATGCCAACCGTTCGCCCTATTAGCTCAGGGGATTAGAGCGTCTGCCTCCGGAGCAGAAGGCCGTTGGTTCGAATCCAACATGGGGCACCCTCGAACGTAAGACCGTCCGAACCTCGCATGGTCCGGGCGGTTTTCTTATACCGACGCGACGTGATGGGACAAGGTATGGCAGCAACGGATATCGAGCTCGGACTCTCGACCGCCGAGGTCGAGGAGCGCATCGCCGCCGGTAAGATCAACCGCAACATGGAACTCAAGACCAAGTCGGTCCGCGAGCTCATCATCGAGAACCTCTGCACGCTGTTTAACTTGATCAACGTGGTTTTGGCGATTTTGGTGTTGCTGACCGGTTCGTTTAAGAACCTGACGTTCCTGTTCGTGGTGTTCTTGAACACGGCAATTGGCGTCATCCAGTCCATGCGCTCCAAGCGGATGGTCGATAAGCTTACGCTGCTCACCTCTAAGAAGGCCATCGCGGTGCGCGACGGCGCCGAGGTAGAGCTCGACCTGGACCAGATCGTGCTCGACGATATCATTCGCCTGGGGCGCGGCGACCAGATTCCCGCCGACGCCGTGGTGGTGTCGGGTGAGGCACTCGTGAACGAGAGCCTGCTGACGGGCGAGAGCGATCTCATCAAAAAGCAGCCCGGCTCCGAGCTCATGAGCGGCAGCTTTATCGACTCGGGCCTGCTGCGCGCCCGCGTGATCCATGTTGGCGCCGACAACTACGTGGCCAAGATCAACAACGAGGCCAAGTACGTCAAAAAGGTCAATTCCGAGATCATGAATGCGCTCAACGCCATCGTGCGCTTTGCGAGCCTCATTATGATTCCGCTCGGCCTGGCGCTCTTTGCCTCGAGCGTGAGCGAGCTGTGGGATGCCGCCGGTACGCCGGGCGATAGCGCGCTTTCGTGGTGTTTTTCCGAGCTGCTTGCCGGTCGCGTGCCTTCGTCGGCGCTGCTGTCTACGGTGGGCGCTCTTTTGGGCATGATTCCGCAGGGCCTGGTGCTGCTGACTTCGTCGGTGCTTGCCATCGCCACGGTGCGTCTGGCGCGCCGCAAGGTACTCGCGCAGCAGCTCTACTGTATCGAGACGCTCGCGCGCGTCGACGTGCTGTGCCTGGACAAGACGGGCACCATTACGTCGGGTCGCATGGAGGTCGAGGGCACCTATCCGCTGCCTGTTGAGGGCGTTGGCTTTGGCGCGGACTCGGACGAGGCAGCTGTCCCCGTCGAGACCACGGTCCTCGATTTTGCGCTCGCCAACGTGGCGCGTGCCACCTCGGCAGACGCCAACGAGACCTGTCAGGCGCTGCTCAACTATTACGCTGACCGCCCGGTCGAGGTTTCCGAGCCGCTGGCGGTCATTCCGTTCTCTTCGTCCAAAAAGTGGAGCGGCGCCTCGTTTGCGCAGGGCTCCTATGTGATGGGCGCAGCGCAATTTGTGCTTTCGGAGCGCGTCTTTGCGCAGGTCGAGAATCGTGTGGCCGAGCTTGCCGACACCTGCCGCGTGCTTGTTGTGGCCCGTGTGGACGGCTTTACGCCCGACGGCGATATGGCGGGCGAGGCCGAGCCCGTGGGCTTTGTGACCATTCGCGACGAGATCCGTACCTCGGCTGCCGAGACCATCGGCTACTTTAACGAGCAGGGTGTGACCCTCAACGTGATCAGCGGCGACGACCCGCGCACGGTGTCATCGATCGCGCGCGTGGTGGGCGTTCCGGGGGCCGATGCCTACGTCGACGCCACGACGCTTGATACGCCGTCCAAGATTGATGCGGCGGTGGACCGCTATCACGTCTTTGGTCGCGTGACGCCGCAGCAAAAGCGCGAACTCGTGCAGGCGCTCAAGCGTCGCGACCATACCGTTGCCATGACGGGCGACGGCGTCAACGACGTGCTGGCGCTCAAGGAGGCCGACTGCTCCGTGGCCATGGCCGCCGGTTCCGATGCCGCGCGCAACGTGGCCGAAATCGTGCTGGTCGACAACGATTTTGCCTCGATGCCCGCCGTGGTGGCTGAGGGCCGTCGCTCCATCAACAACCTGCAGCGCTCTGCGGCGCTGTTCTTGACTAAGACGCTGTTCTCGATGGGCCTGGCGGCGCTGTGCATCGCGTTTCCGCCGTATCCCTTCGAGCCGATTCAGATGACACTCATCAACTTCTTCTGCATCGGCGCGCCGGGCTTTGTGCTGGGTTTGGAGCCCAACAATGCCCGCGTGAAGGGGTCATTTTTGACCAACGTGCTCAAGCGTGCGTTGCCGCCGTCACTGGCGGTTATTATGGCTGCGGCGCTCGATATCTTTGTAGCGCGCGTGTTTGGCTTTAACCAGCTCACGCTTTCGACCATGTGCCTGCTTACGTCGTGTGCGGCGAGCGTGAGTCTGATCTGGCGTATCTCGCAGCCGCTTACGCCCTTGCGTGTGGTGCTTTTTGTGTTTGTCGTTGTCGGCATCCTGGCGGGTGTTATCGGATTCCCGCAGCTGCTGTCCATCGCCAACCTGTCGATGGGCGAGGCCGTTATCTTGCTGGCGATCGTCGTCTTTACCTGCACGGTGTTCTTTAAGCTCGCCACGATGATGGATTCGCTTAAGTCGCGTCGTCGCCATGCTGCCACCGGCTTTGGCCGTGGCGTTCGCGTCCGTCTGGGTCGTGGTGGCGGCAAGGTGAGCTCGACGGGCTCAACTGCCCAGCGTTTTGCCAAGCGCGTCGCCGCCGATATGGCGCAGCGCCGTGAGGAGCGCACCGCTCGCGAGGCCGAGGTTCGCGCGCTCGAGGGTGTGGAAAAGGCCCAGCCCAAGAAAAAGAAGGGCACGGGCGTCACTCGCTCGCGTGTGACCAAGTCCGCCCAGGGCATTAAGGTCTCGATGCCGAGCAAGAAGAAAAAGCCCGCAAATAAAGCCTAGCTTCAGCCGCCCGGGGGATGATTTTTCTGGGACGGGGATTAAAAAATCATCCCTCCACAAAGACTACCCTGGCGATGTTGAATTGGTGCCTTGCTCCTGTGGGGGCGTGGCGATGTTATGCTCTAACCTCGACTGTATGAATTGCTCCGAAAAGAGGAAGCCGTGATCTGCCCGCATTGCCTTAAGACCATAGAGGACGGCGCCTCGTTCTGCCCCTATTGCAACGCATACGTTGGTCCGGGCGACGGTCCCGAGCATACCGAGTTCGTATTCTGCGATGGTTGCGGCGCACGCCTGTCCCCGCATGATCGCACCTGTCCCAAGTGCGGGCGCCCTGCCCCGGGCATCCTTTCCAAAGACGCGGCTGCATCCGATCTGGCGGCAGGCCGCACGGCCGGCTTTCCGCGCTTGACGCAGGAGCAGATCGATACCGAGGTGCCCCATGCGCCGGCGTCTGCCGCCGCGGTGCTCTCGGATGCCGCCGATCCCAACGAGACCTGCGTGCTGCCTGCCTTCGATAAGGACTTTGGCATCCCCAAGGTCGATATCCCCACACCGGTGTCCCTGCGCGATGATGTCCAGCCCAAAAAGCCAAAGGCCAAGCGCAAGGTCCATCCCGACGAGGATGCCTATCACAAGCACAAGCGCCATATCCCCAAACCGCTTATCGTTATCGCGGTGCTCGCCGCCGTGTGCGGTGGTGCGTATTGGTTTGTGACTGCCGATCCTATGGGCGTCATGCCCGGCTTCTACGACCAGTTTGGCCAGGCCGCCAAGACCACCTTCCCGTCGCGCCAAAAGGGCGAGGCCACCGAGAAAGAGTCCAAGCAAGAGGATGCGTCCGAGGTCGTTCAGGAGGAGACCGTCTTAACCGACGACCAGCTCTACGCCAGGCTCGACGGCCTGTACCAGACCATCGTGTCGTACAGCGACGATGATCAGATCGGCGAGGTCATCGATTCGTTTAATAACGGCTATCTGCGTACGCCGCTCTCCACCCGCCAGGAGCTGTCGCAGAGCGCTTATGCCCTGCGCGATCAGATTAAAAAGACCCAGGATGAGCTCAATAACCTCAAGGTTCAGGACGACACCGTCTATGCGGAGGACATCGATCATCTAAAGCAGCTTGCCCAGTGGATGTACGAGCGTGTCGACGTGATCTGCCAGAGCTGGGATATCTCGCTGTCCATTCCCGACGGCGAGTCGCTGAGCGCCCGTCAGAGCGAGATCCTGGCGCCCATCGCACAAGGCGGCAACAGCGCGCTTAACCAGTACGACGCCAACGTGAGCGCATGGAGACCGCAGCAACGTTCGTAATTTGTTGCCCTCCGGCGGCATAACCTGCGTGCGCAATTGATGGAAGCCCGTGCTTATTGCTACAATTTGACCAAATATGCTTTAAACGCACGAGGAAGGAACCACATGTTTGGTTTTAAGAAAGAGCTCTACACGCCCGAGTATCAGCTTGTCGGTGATGAGTGCGCGGTGATCGAGACGTCGAAGGGCACCATCAAGGTCAAGTTTGACGGCGAGGGCGCCCCCATCCACGTGGCGAACTTCTGCGAGCTTTCCACGATGGGTTTTTACGACGGCCTTAAGTTCCATCGCTATGTGCCCGGTTTTGTGATCCAGGGCGGCGACCCCAATACCCGCGATATGTCCGGCGCCGATGTCGCCGCCGGTCTTGAGGGCCCCGACGGCATGCCCGGTACCGGCGGCCCCGGCTACTGCATCAAGGGCGAGTTCGCTACCAACCCGCGTAACAGCCACGTCGACGGCGCGCTTGCCATGGCACGTTCCATGGATCCCGATTCCGCAGGTTCGCAGTTCTACTTCTGCCTGGGTGCTCAGCACAACCTCGACTCCGGCTATACCGTCTTTGGCACCACGGTCGAGGGCCTCGACGTCATCTCGCAGCTGCGTGCCGGTGACGAGATCGTCCATGTCGAGATCGTTCACGAGTAAAGGGGACTTCCTTGAATAGCCAGCTGATCCAACAGGGCCGCGCCGCTTATCGCGCGGGTGATTATTCCGCTGCCGCCCAGATGCTCGGTGCGGCAAAGACCCCCGGTGAGATTATGGGCGAGGCCGACCATCTGCGCGGCAACGCCTTGATGCACCTGGGCATGTATGCCGAGGCCGCCGAGGCTTACGCCGCCGCCCTTAACGACGGTACCTATGGCAAGCGCGGCGCGCTGCTCACCAACCGCGGCAAGGCGCTTGCTGCCGTGGGTGACTATGTGACTGCAGCCCAGGCGTTTTCTGCCGCAACGCAGGATGCATCCTATGCCACGCCGTTTAAGGCCTATCTGGGTCTGGGCAACGCCCTATTCCAGTCGGGCGATTATGCCAACGCCGGCACTGCCTTCCGTCAGGCCGCCATCGATGGTGCCAACCCGGCTCCCGCCGCCGCCCTTGGCGATCTTGGCCGCTGCTTCATTAAGCTCGGCCGTCCGGCAGACGCCGTAGAGACCTACCGCACGGCCATCGACTTTGCCGGTCCGCGCGACGACACGCGTGCACTTAACGCCGGTATGGGCGAGGCGCTCTCTGCCGCCGGTCGCCCCTCTGACGCGCTCGATGCCTTTAACGCCGCCACCGCCGATGGCATCTACCAGCTCACGCCCGAGCAGGCCGACGAGCTTGCCCGCGTGCAAGATTCCCTCGCTGCGCTTTCGGCCCAGACGGCCATGGCCACGGCGCCGGCTCCCGCGATGGATGCTCCCGCCGTCGACCCGCTCGACCCCACGGGTGCTACCGGTCAGTTTATGCCCGACCCCTCGGACACCGGCTTCTTTACCCTGTCCGAGTCCGAGATGGTTCAGCAGGACCGCAAGGAGGCCAAGGTCCGTCGTCGCCATCGCCATACGGGCCTCAAGGTCTTCTTGGTGCTGCTTCTGCTGATCGTCATTGCCGCAGGCGGTCTTGGCTTTGCCTACACGCGCGGCCTGGGCTTTCCCTCGCAGGAGTCTGTTGTCACCGACCTGTTCCAGGCTGCCGGTGACGGCGATACCGCCAAGGCCGAGTCCTGCCTGGCCTCCAGCCTGTCCGAGGACGCCAAGTCGATGATCATTTCCTCGATTCCGCAGGGCGCCACCGTCTCCATTGAGGGCATGGACCAGTCTATGACCGAGACCACCGCCAAGGTCAAGGCGTCGCTGTCCAAGGGCGGCGAGCAGGAGTACACCGTCAAGTTCGTGCGCTCCGACAACCATATCGGTTGGGCCGTCTCCTCGCTCGACATCGATCTCTCGGCTGCTGACAACCAGTAGTGACCTTATGAGATTTGGCGCTGCCCGGTGCTTCACCGCAAGTGAGGTGCCGGGCTTGCGCTAGTATGATGGGCTAGTAGTTTTCCAGCAATCATCCAACACATCAGGAGTTGCGTTGTTTTCTTTGATGGATATGTTTTTCGGTAGCTATGCGGGCGATCTTGCCATCGACCTCGGCACCGCCAACACGCTTGTCTCCGTGCGCGGCAAGGGCATCGTCATTCGCGAGCCCTCCGTTGTCGCCATCGACAAGAACGATGAGCGCATCCTGGCTGTCGGTATCGAGGCAAAGCGCATGCTCGGCCGTACGCCCGGTAACATTGTGGCCGTTCGTCCCCTTAAGGACGGCGTTATCGCCGACTTCGACGTTACCGAGGCCATGCTTCGCTATTTTATCGACAAGGCGTCCGAGAAGCGCTATCCGTGGACCCCGCGTCCGCGCGTTGTCGTCTGCGTCCCCTCCGGTGTCACGTCGGTCGAGAAGCGCGCCGTTTTTGAGGCTACGATCCAGGCCGGTGCCCGCCAGGCATACCTGATCGAGGAGCCCATGGCTGCTGCCATCGGCGCCGACTTGCCTGTCGAGGAGCCCACCGGCTCCATGGTCATCGATATCGGTGGCGGTACCACCGAGGTCGCCGTTATCGCCATGGGCGGTATCGTCGTGTCGCAGTCCATCCGCATCGCCGGTGACGAGTTTGACCAGGCCATCCTTACCCACGTTCGCGATGCCTATAACCTGGCTATCGGCGAGCGCACGGCCGAGGACATCAAGATCAAGGTCGGTTCTGCCGTGCCGCTCAAGGACGAGCTCGACGTCGAGGTCAACGGCCGCGACGTGATCACGGGCCTGCCCAAGACCGTGCGCATCGAGAGCGAGGAGATTCGTCGCGCGCTCAACAAGCCGCTCGACGAGATGGCCAAGGCCGTCAAGGACGCCCTCGACGCCACGCCGCCCGATCTTGCCTCGGATCTTATGTACTACGGCATCCTGTTGACCGGCGGCGGTGCGCTGCTGCGCGGCCTCGACGTGCGTCTGCGCGACGAGACCGGCGTTTCGGTCAACGTCAGCCCTACGGCGCTCGACAACGTCGTCAACGGCTGCGCCCGCGTGCTCGAGGCCAACGCGTTTGACGGTGGCTTCGTCCAGACCAATGCTTAATTTCCAAAAGGTGGATTCCATTTGGCACGATCTTCGGGTTTCTCTTCAAATCTGAATACCAAGCGACAATCAACGGGTATGCGCCCGTTGATTGTTTTCAGCGTAATTTCGGTGCTGCTGCTCACGTTTTACATTCGCGAGGGCGAGGCGGGACCGATTCATGCCGTGCGTTCGGGCGTGACGACGATTACCTCGCCGGTGCGTTTTGTGGGCTCGGCTGTCGCCGCGCCCTTTAACGCAATCGGAAACGTGTTCTCAAACCTTACGGCTTCGCAAGACACCCTCGACGAGCTTAAGAAGCAAAACGAGGTCCTGACGTCAAAGGTTGCTGAGCTCTCCGAGGCTCAAAAGACCGCCGAGCGACTCGAGAGCCTGGTCGGTCTTCAGTCGACCTACAACCTCAAGTCCACCGCGGCTCGCATTGTCGGCGCGTCGGGCGATGCCTGGACCTCGACCGTTACCATCGACAAAGGCTCTGCCGACGGTCTTACCATCAACATGCCCGTGACGAGTTCTGCCGGTGTCATCGGTCAGATTATCGAGGTTTCGGCCAAGACCTCCACCGTCCGCCTGATTAGTGATGAGAACTCGGGCGTGTCCGCCATGGTGCAGGATACGCGTGCTCAGGGCATGCTGCAGGGGCAGCCCGACGGTACCCTGCGCCTGGAGCACGTGAGTGTCGACTCCGACGTGAAGGTGGGCGATATCATCGTGACCTCGGGCATCGGCGGCGTATTCCCCAAGGGCCTGCCGCTCGGTACGGTCTCGTCGGTGGAGAAGTCTGCCAACGATGTGTACTACACCATCGTCGTGCGCGCTCAGACAACGGCCGAAAACAACGAGGAAGTGCTGGTCATTACGTCGCTGACCGATGAGCAGTCGGCTTCGGACGAGGATGTGAGCAGCGCCAACAGTACGCCGCAGGGCACCTCGCGCGATGCGGCCACCAAGTCCAAAGATGAAAGCTCGGATGAAAACTCCGATGCGTCCGACACGACTGACTCGGGCTCGAGCGAATAGGGAGGCATGTCCATGGATCTACACGAACAGGGGACTGGCTCCCGCACTTTTGCGATTGCCGCCATTGTCTGCGTCCTGCTGCAGGCGGGCTTGGCGCCGCAGATCTCCATCGCGGGCGGTCGCGTCAACTTTATGATTATCCTGGTGTGCCTGAGTGTGTTTTCGGGCGATCCCACGCGGGCCGTCATCTGCGGTTTTTGCAGTGGCCTGTTCTACGACCTGTCGGCAGCCGTGCCGGTGGGCGTGATGTCGCTGTTGCTGACAGTGGGCAGCTTTGCCCTGACACACAGTGCCGCCGGTCAGACGGGAGGCACCCCGAGCGCTCGCGGCATCACGGTGGGCGCCTTTGCGCTTGCCATTAACGTAATCTACAGCATTATCTTGCTGTTTATGGGACTGGAATCGAGTTTTGTCGTGGCGATCTTTGGACACGCCCTGCCGTCCTCGATTCTGACCGGTCTGGTCGCCGTTCCGTTTTTGATGTCCGGCGTCGCGCCGCAGTCTGGCTATGGGTTCTCCGCGCGCGGTGGGCGTCAGACGGGTATGCGCTTTAAGCCCAAGACCCGTAAGCTCAAATAGGGGAGGTCTGTAGATGTCTTCCCAGTTGGCGGTTGTTGTCGCTGGCATCGTCCTGGTCGTGGCCATTGTGGTCGCGCTGGTCATCATGCGACGCGGCGACTCCCGCTTTACCTACGACACGCAGCACGGAACGGCCCCGCGCGCCACCGAGGGCGAGGGCAATACGGCCGCTACGGCCTTCAAGGGCCGCTTTTCCATCCTCACCGCGGGCGTGGGTGCGATGTTTGCCGCGCTTGCCGTTAAGCTGTGGGGCATGCAGATGGTCTCGTCGGACTACTACGACAAGCAGGCCAAGAGCAATCAGACCCGTACCGTTACCACGCCTGCCGTGCGTGGCCGCATCTTGGACCGCAACGGCGTCGCGCTGGTGCAAAACCGCCCCTCGCTCGCCGTCGTCGCCTATCGCGACCTTGCCGACGACAAGGTACTGGTGCGTCATCTTGCCAACGTGCTCGGCATGCCGTATATCGCGGTGCTGCGCAACATCCAGGACAATTCCGAAGGCGCGCAGAGCCTGCATACGATCGCGACTGACGTGCGCCGCTCTACTGTCGCCTACATTCAGGAGCACGCCGGTGAGTTTCCCGGCGTGAAGATCGCCGAGCGCACCGAGCGCCAATACCCGTATGGCGAGACCGCCTGCCATATCTTGGGCTATACCGGCACCATTACCTCCGAGCAGCTCGAGGCGCAGAACAAGAAGTCGTCGGACGGCAGCGATAGCGCGGCTGGCCAGATCTCGTATCAATCGGGCGATATTGTGGGCCAGGCGGGCGTAGAGATTTACTACGAAAATCTGCTGCAGGGCATTCGTGGTGAGCAGACCGTGAAAGTTGACGCCTCGGGTAATGTGACCGGTCAAGCCGGCGCCGTTCCCGCCAAGGCCGGTTCTGACATTAAGCTTACGCTGGATCTTAAGATTCAACAGGCCTGCGAGACGGCTCTGGCGAATGCCATTGAGCTTGCCAAGACCACGGGTCATAGCGATGCCGGCAACGGCGCCGTGGTGTGCCTCGATCCCAACAATGGTGAGATTCTGGGTATGGCAAGCGAGCCCAAGTTTGATCCGTCGGTGTTCATCGGCGGCGTTTCCAACGACGTGTGGACCGAGCTCAACGACGACAAGGGTTCGCATCCGCTGCTCAACCGCGCCATTAGCGGCCAGTATATGTCGGCTTCGACCATCAAGCCGCTCTCGGCTCTGGCCGGTCTTGAGTTTGGAACCTATACCTCAGGCCAGACCACGAACTGCACGGGCTATTGGACGGGCCTGGGCAAGTCATGGGGTAAGTACTGCTGGCTGCATTCCGGTCACGGCACTATGACGCTGCAATCCGGTATCGCCAACTCGTGCGACCCCGTGTTTTACGATATGGGTAAGGCGTTTTTCTACAACGACCAGCATCCCGAGGGTCTGCAAGAGGTCTTTCGCCGTTGGGGCCTGGGCAAGACCTGCGGCATCGATCTGCCAAGTGAGGGCACCGGTCGCATTCCTGACGCCAAGTGGAAAGAGTCCTACTTTACCGACGCCTCGGCCGAGGACCGCAAGTGGAATGCCGGCGATATGACTAACATCGCTATCGGCCAGGGCGACATTTTGGTGACGCCGCTGCAGATGGCGTGTGCCTACATGGGCCTTGCCAACGGCGGCAAACAGTATGTGCCGCATGTGTTCTTGTCTGCTGTCTCGCGTGATGGCGACGGCGATGCCTACAAGTACAACGGCAAGGGCAAAAAGAAGCGCCTGGAGGCCCATATCAATAGCGATGCCGACCTGGCGCTGGTCCGCAACGGCATGCACGATGTGATTTACTCGGCGTCGACTTCGACCGCCGCACACTTTAACTCCTTGACCCCCACGGTCTACGGCAAGTCCGGCACGGGCGAGAAGAGCGGCGAGGACGATTACGCGTGGTTTTGCGCCTACGCGCCGGCCGATGAGCCCAAGTACGTGATTGTCACTGTCTTGGAACAGGGCGGTGGTGGCTCCGATACCGCGCTGCACGTCGTGCGCGATGTCCTCGGTGCCATTTATGACGAGCCCGACACATCTTCTGCCACGGGCGATTCTTCGGTTCGATAGGAGGTTGCGATGGATTTTTCGCCGGCGGACCTGTTCCGCTCAACTAAAACCGGTTCCCGCAGCAGCCTGGACCGTGTCAACAAGCAGCTTTCGGCCTCGCGCGGCACGTTTCGCCAGAAGGTGCACATCGGCGTGCTGCTGGCAACCTTGGCACTCGTTGCCTATGGTGCCATCATCATTTGGTCGGCATCGCAGTTTAAGGCCGACGCCTCATTTTCGCGCCACCTGTTGGGCATCGGCATCGGTGCGGTGCTTGCGGTGCTCGTCTGGCGTACCGATCTGCGCGGCATCTCTAACTTCTCGACGGCGCTGCTCGTCATCGACCTCATTGTGATTTTCTCGCCCAAGATTCCGGGGCTGTCCTATACGGGCGGTCTGGGCATGACGGGCTGGATCAAGATTCCCGGTATCGGTCTTACCTTCCAGCCGGTCGAGCTCGCCAAGCTCATCACGATCTTCTTTATCGCCACGCTTGGTTCGCAGTACAACGGCCGCATCGATACCGCCCGCGACTACATTAAGCTCTGCGGCATGCTTTCCGTTCCGTTTTTGGCCGTCGTCGCTATGGGCGACCTGGGTTCGGGCTTGGTCGTGTTGGTGTCGGGTGCCGTTGTGATCTGCATGAGCGGTGCGCGCCGCGAATGGGTGCTGTCGACCTTGGCTCTGCTCGTGGGTTTGGTGGCGCTCATCCTGGCGCTCGATTCGGTGCTCGATTCTCTTTTGGGCCATGACGTTTTGATCAAGCAGTACCAGATGAACCGACTGACCGTCTTTATCGACCCCGATAATGCCGATTCGGACGATGCCTACAACTTGCAGCAATCGCTCATCGCGGTTGGATCGGGTGGCTTTTTCGGTAAAGGTCTGGGCCATGCGACGCAGTCTGCCGGTGGCTTTCTGCCCGAGTTCCACACCGACTTCGTCTTTGCCTTTTTGTCCGAGACCTTTGGCTTCTGCGGCTCCTTTTTGCTGCTGTGCCTGTACGTGCTGCTCATGTTCTCGACGATTCGCGTCGCCTTTAAGTGTGAGTCTCTGTTCCTACGCTTGTCATGCGTGGGTATCGTCGGCATGTGGGCATTCCAGACCTTCGAGAACATCGGCATGTGCATCGGCATGATGCCGATTACCGGTATTCCGCTGCCGTTCATTAGCTTCGGTTCGTCCTCGATGATGATCCAGTTGCTGACGGTGGGTATCGTACAATCCATATGGCGGCATCGTTCGGGCGCCGCGTAACCGCTGGAGGGGTTTGCTATGAAGATTCCCGTGGACAAGCTGACCCGCGTCTTTAAGATGGGCGCGACCACCAAGAAGGATTCCGACACGCCGGTTCGCGTGTCCGTCTACCTCGATTCGTCTGCCTCGCGTTTTTTGGTCGAGACGGTGCGCGATGCCTTCGTGCCACAGACGACGTCGGGCATTGTGCGCGTTGAGCGCCTGGGGGAGGACCGTATCGTCCCCAAGACCGATACCGATGTGGTGCTGGTGCTTTCGTGCGGGTCTGACCGCCTTGAGAGCGCCGTGCAGGAACTCGTGATTGCCGGCGCCCCCGTGTGCGTGCTTGCCGAGTCTGCTGTGGAGGTGCCTTTTATCCAGGAGTCCACGCCCATGCTCGGCGCGGTGGCGGCCACCGATAAGACGTATCTGCTCGAGACGCTTTCCCGCTGGATTCTCGATCGCACGGACAAGGAGACAGCCTTTGCGGCGAACTTTGCCTTTATGCGCATCGCCGCCGCCAACCGCATCATCACCTCGTGCGCGCTTACCAATATGGCGACGGGCGCGCTGGTGTTTTTGCCGGGGACCGATTATCCCGTTATGGCGCTGGCGCAGGTGGGCATGCTCTTTGAGCTTGCGGCCATCTTCGGACGCGGTATCAAACCCGAGCGCGGCTATGAGGTCGCGGGCGTGCTTGCCGGTGGCCTGGTGATCCGTGCCGTCACCCGCGCCCTGGTAAAGCAGACGCCGCATATTGGGTTTGCCGTCAAGGCGCTGACCGCCGCCGCGGGCACCTATGGCATGGGCCGTGCGCTCGTTTCGCTGTACGAGCGCGACATCGACTACAGCCGTGCCAACGAGGTGGCTGCCGCCACGTTCTCGCGCGTTCGCGACCTGGTGACCACGGTTGCCGGCGCTACTCGTCCTATGGGTCCCTTTGAGGACGCATCTGATCTCGCTGCTTAGGGGTTTCTTTTGCGCGTTCCATACCAAGACTGTTTTCATCTGATCGAGCCGTTGCTCGCCAAGGTCGAAAAGCCGAGTCGCTATATCGACCACGAGTGGGGCACGCTCTCCAAGGCTGATGCCGACTATCGTTGCTGCATGATCTATCCGGACGTGTATGAGGTCGGTCTGCCCAACCAGGGCATCGCCATTCTCTACAACATCCTTAATCAGGCCGAGGGCATTTCCTGCGAGCGCGGCTATGTGCCGTGGCCCGACATGGGCGACGCCATGCGCGAGGCGAACATTCCGCTGCTGTCGCTCGAGGGCGCGGCGCCCGTGGCCTCGTTCGATATCGTTGGCATGCATGTGCCGCACGAGATGGCCGTGACAAACTTTCTCGAGGCGCTCGACCTCGCCGGCATTCCGCTGCTCGCGGCCGACCGCACCGAGGACGATCCCATTATCATTGCCGGTGGCCCCTCGGTCTATAACCCCGAGCCGTATGCGGCCTTCTTCGATGCCATCCTCATTGGCGAGGGTGAGGAGTCGTTGCTCGAGATCTGTCAGCTGCATCGCCGCTTGCGTGACGAAGGCGTCTCGCGCGCTCAGATTGTCGAGCAGCTCGCGACGGTCGCCGGTACCTATGTGCCGTCTCTGTATGAGGTGCGCTATGACGAGCCCTGCTCGCCGCATGGCTACACCGTGCCGCGCGAAGGCAAGGACGTCCCGCAGGTAGTCTATAAGCGCGTCGTTGAGGACTTTGGAGCTACTAATCCGCTGTCGCAGTCGTGCGTGCCCTACGCGCAGCTCGTTCACGACCGCCTGTCGATCGAGATTCTGCGCGGTTGTGCCCGCGGCTGCCGTTTTTGCCAGGCCGGTATGACCTATCGTCCGGTGCGCGAGCGCTCGGCCGACCAGATTGTTTCCTCGGTGATCCAGGGCCTGCAGAAGACTGGCTATGACGAGGTGTCGCTCACCTCGCTTTCGACCACCGACCACTCCTGCATCCGCGATGTGCTCGGCAGGCTCAACCGCCGCCTGGAGGATACGGGTATTCGCGTATCCATTCCCTCGCAGCGCCTGGATTCGTTTGGCGTGGATATGGCCGAGTCGGTCGCCGGCGAAAAGAAGGGCGGCCTGACGTTTGCCCCCGAGGCCGGCAGTCAGCGCATGCGCGACATCATCAACAAGAACGTGACCGAGGAGGACTTGGACCGTGCGGCCAAGGCGGCCTTTGAGGCCGGCTGGAATCGCATGAAGCTCTACTTTATGATGGGCCTTCCCGGCGAGCGCGACGAGGATATCGTGGCCATCGCCAACCTGGCCGACCACGTGCTCGAGCTCGGCCGCTCCGTGGTTCCCAAGGCGCGCCGCGGCTCCGTCTCGGTGTCCATCTCGGTGTCGGTGTTTATTCCCAAGGCCGCCACGCCCTTCCAATGGTGCCCGCAGCTCGATTACGACGACGTCAAGCGCCGTCAGAAGCTCCTCATCACGAGCGTTCGCAACCGTGCGGTCCGCGTGCACTACCACGATGCCGAAACCTCGCTCGTCGAGGCCGCGCTGTCTCGCGCCGGCCGTGACATGACGCCTGTCATCATCGATGCCTGGCGTGCTGGTTCGCGTTTTGACGCCTGGGTGGAGCATTTTTCGCTCGATAACTGGAAGTCGGCTGCGGCCAAAAACGGCATCGATCTCAACGAGCTCGTGCACCTGCCCTACGAACTGGACTGGCGCCTGCCCTGGGAGCACGTGAGCCCCGGCTGCTCGCGCGGCTTCCTCGAGCGCGAATACCGCCGCTCGTTGGAGGGCGTCACGACGCCCGACTGTACCCGTACCTCGTGCACCGGCTGCGGAATCTGCCCCACGCTTCATGCCAAGAACGTATTGGTGGGTGATCGCGCATGAGTGAGCGCCTGACCGACAACCCCACGCTCTTTAGGCTTCGCGTTCGCTATGGCAAGCGCGACCGCCTTAAGTACCTGGGCCATCTCGAAGTGATTCATACTATTGAGCGCATCGTGCGTCGCGCGGGGCTGCCCTATGCCGTGACGCAGGGCTTCTCTCCGCATATGCGTGTGGGCTTTTCGTCGGCGCTGCCGGTGGGAACGTCGTCGACTTGCGAGTGGTATGACTTGTTTATGACTGAGTTCGTTGCGCTCGATGAGGCGTTTGAACGTTTGGCGGCGGCATCTCCGGCCGATCTGGCCCCCATCGAGGCGGCATACATCGACGTGCGCACGCCGGCGCTGACGGCGCAACTCACGCGTCTGTCGTATCGTATCGATCTGCATCTTGACCCTGAGGCACCGGTGGACGCCGACGAGGTGCGTCGCGCTATCGATACGCTGCGCGCGGGCCACGGCATCGACTACGCACGCGGTAAGAAGAGCAAGCGCCTAGACCTTGACCACACACTGGTGGGCTATGAGCTCACGGCAGGGGAGCGCCCGGACCATCTGGTGCTCATGCTCGACACCCATGCCGACAACGAGGGGTCCATGCGTCCGGAAATTGTGCTTTCTGCCGCTGATGTTTTGTTGCAGGGCTTGACCCCGGGCGTCGATGCACCTATCGTTTCCACCGGTATGCAAGACCTCGTGACCATCTGCTCCTACGATGTCGAGCGTCAGAATCAAGCATGCGAGGACGACGAGGGCCGACTCGTCAGCCCCATACCTGTGCGAACTTGTGGATTTGCTCCACATACTCGTTGACGGGGGTATTATCGCCTGCTACTATATTCGGCTGTTGCACTAACTGATGCATGAAGGGCAAGTAAACATGTACGCAATCGTTAACACGGGCGGCAAGCAGTACAAGGTCGCCACCGACGATGTCATCACCGTCGAGAAGATCGAGGGCAATGAGGGCGATAAGATCACCCTGCCGGTTATCTTCCTCAACGATGGTAAGAAGATCGTCACCGATCCCGACAAGCTGGCCAAGGCCAAGGTTACCGCTCAGATCGTTGAGCAGTTCAAGGGCGAGAAGCAGCTGGTCTTCAAGTTCCACAAGCGTAAGCGCTATCGTCGTCTGAAGGGTCACCGTCAGCAGCTCACCAAGCTGAAGATCGTGAAGGTTCAGGCTACCTCCCGCGCCAAGAAGGCTGTCAAGGCAGAGGCTGAGGCTGTTGCCGAGGCTCCCGTCGCCGAGTAGATTACACTCGTAACGAAAGAGTAGGTATACACAATGGCACACAAAAAAGGACTCGGTTCCTCCCGTAATGGCCGTGACTCCCGCGGTCAGCGCCTTGGCACGAAGCGCTATGCCGGCCAGACGGTAACCACGGGCACGATTCTCGTCCGTCAGCACGGCACGCACATCCACCCGGGTGAGAACGTTGGCCGTGGCAAGGACGACACGCTGTTCGCGCTGGTCGACGGTACCGTTGAGTTCCACAAGGGTATCAAGCACAGGGTCAGCGTACGCCCGCTCGCGAACGCGTAATTCACCCTTCATAGAGCACATATGTGGGAGGCACTTGAGTTTTAGGATTCAAGGGTCTCCCTCTTTTTTGTAGGAGGCGATTCTGTTGTCACAGTTCACCGATATCAGCCGAATTAACGTTTGCGGCGGCGACGGCGGAGCCGGATGCATGTCGTTTAGGCGCGAGGCATTTGTTCCCAAGGGCGGCCCCGATGGCGGCGACGGCGGTCGTGGCGGCAACGTCGTCATTCAGGCCGACGCTCAGCTGTCCTCGCTGATCGATTACCGCTTTAAGCATCACTTTCGTGCTGAGCGCGGAACGCATGGCCAGGGTGCCCGCCGCAACGGCAAAAGCGGTGAGGACCTGATTTTGAAAGTCCCCATGGGCACCGTAGTCCGCGAGCTCGATCCCGAGACGCAGACCCCGATGTTCGAGATTGCCGACCTGGTGCACGACGGCGAGCGCGTTGTCGTGGCGCCCGGTGGTGCTGGCGGTCTGGGTAACACTCATTTTGTGACGTCGGTGCGCCGCGCGCCCGCGTTTGCCCAGCTCGGCGAGCCGGCCGAGGAACACTGGATTGAGCTCGAGATGAAGCTTATGGCCGATGCCGCGCTCGTGGGCTTTCCCTCGGTGGGCAAGTCCTCGCTTATCGCGCGTATGAGTGCCGCCCGCCCCAAGATTGCCGACTACCCGTTTACCACGCTCGTGCCCAATCTGGGCATGGTACGTGCCGGCGAATATTCTTACGTCGTTGCCGACGTCCCCGGTCTCATCGAGGGCGCGAGCGAGGGTCGTGGCCTGGGCCATCAGTTCCTGCGCCACATTGAGCGCACGGCCTTGATCATGCATGTCGTTGACATGACGGGCGGGTTTGAGGATCGCGATCCGGTTGAGGACTATCGCATTATTAACCGTGAGCTTGAGCAGTATGGCGCTGAGCTTTCGGAGCGTCCGCAGATCGTCGTCGCCAACAAGTGCGATGCGCCGGGCACGGCCGACAAGATTGCCGACCTTAAGCGTGCGGCGCTCGACGACGGGCATATGTTCTTTGCCGTGTCCGCTGTGACGGGTGCCGGTCTCAACACGTTGATGCTTGCCGTGGGCGAGCAGGTGGCCAAGCTCCGCGCTGAGCTGGCGGTCTCTGATGAGCCGGTCGATTTGCGCGACGAGGAGTGGGAGCGTCGCCGCCTGCAGCGCGAGAAGCGGTTCCGTATTGTCCAAGAAGAGCCTCATGCCTTCCGCGTGGTCGGTCGCGCCATCGAGCGCTTGGTTATCCAGACCGACTGGGAAAATGAGGAGGCCGTCATCTATCTGCAGCATAAGTTTTCCCGCATGGGTGTCGACGATGCGCTCGAAAAGGCCGGTTGCCGTGCCGGCGACGAGGTTCGCATTTGCCAGCGCGCCTTTGACTTTGAGGGCGCTGAGGACTTCTCGGAGTTCGAGGACGAGTTCGAGGACGGTAGCGAGGACGTCGCCGTCGAGGTCGTTGACGTCGCCGATGATAGCTTGGAGGCTGCCGACGCGGTGGATGCCATTGACGGTACCGATGACGCTTTTGCTGCGGAAGACGTCGAGACCCCGGAGGGCGAGTAAGCCATGTCGCTGCGCGGTGGAATCGGATTGCCTGAGCTACCTATCAAGGACGGGCGGGAGTTTAGGCTCGGCATTATGGGTGGCACCTTTGATCCCATCCATTACGGGCACCTGGTAACCGCCGAGCAAGCACGCGAGTCGCTCGACTTGGACGCTGTACTTTTTATGCCGGCCGGCTCTCCCGCCTTTAAGCTCGACAAACCGGTAACGCCTGCTGAGGACCGTTATGCCATGACGGTCCTCGCGACAGCGGCGAACCCGGCCTTTTTGGCAAGCCGCTTTGAGATCGATCGTGCCGGTGTCACCTACACAGCCGATACGCTGCGTGCCCTTCGCGAGTTTTACCCGCCACAGGTGAAGCTTTACTTTATTACGGGCGCCGATGCGATTATCGATATTGTGACCTGGCACAATGCTAATGAGATTGCCGAACTGGCGACCTTCATTGCTGCGACACGTCCCGGCTTTGACATCGATACGGCCCGGGCGCGGATTAAGGAATCGGGACTGCCATTCGACGTTCGCTATATTCAGATTCCGGCGCTGGCGATTAGCTCGACCAACATTCGCAAGCGGGTTGCTCGCGGCATGAGCGTGCGCTATCTTACGAGCGAGTCCGTGCTCGGCTATATCCGTAAACGCGGTCTGTATGCCGATCTTGGGCAAGACGATTTTGATTGATGGGGGAGAACGTTGTCGGTAGAAGATCAGTTTGAGGGCGACGAGCGCGCGCTCTTGACGCGTATCCACGAGTTGCTCGATGTGCGCATGAAGGATAAACGTAAGCGCTACGTGCATTCGCTCGGGGTTGCCGAGACTGCGTTGCACCTAGCCGAGGTATACGGTGTCGACCGCTTTGATGCTGCAGCCGCCGGCCTGATCCATGACTGGGACAAAGTGCTCTCCAACGACGAGCTGGTCACGCGCGCTCTGCATTATGGCATTAAGATTGCCGGCTCTCCGTCTGCCGCGACGCCGCTTTTGCATGGCCCGGTTGCTGCCTATGAGCTTCCGCAGCTTTTTCCCGAGCTGTCGCCGGCGGTCTTTCAGGCTGTCGACCGTCACACCGTGGGTGCTTGCGACATGACGCCGCTCGATATGGTGGTCTTTGTGGCCGATGCCATCGAACCTAACCGCCACGGCGATTATGCCCATGCGCTGCGCAAGATGGTGGGGAAGTCCTCACTCGATGAGTTGTTCTTCTCCTGTTTTGCGCAGGGTCTGGTCTATGTGATCCAGACCGGGCGTTATCTTTATCCCACGGCTATTACGATTTACAACCATTACGCCCAGCTGCGCTAGCTCGGGCTGTCTAGAAAGAGGTATTCCATGGCCGACGAGACCATGACCGACGAGCAGATTCTTGAAGGTGTGGAGCACAAGAGTTTCGTTGCCACGTCCGACCGCACCGCTGCCTCGCTGTCCGCGAGCGGTGTTGCCGCCGAGGATGTCGCCCGCGCCGCCGCGCAGGCCGCCTACGACAAGAAGGGCGAGGACGTTCAGGTGCTCGACCTGACTGAGCTTTCCGATGTGTGCGACTACTTTGTCCTCGCTACCGGCACCAACAACCGTCAGGTTGATTCCATCGTCGACGAGATTGAGGAGAAGGTCGCCGAGGCTTGCGGCGAGCACCCGTTTTCCATCGAGGGTCGCGAGCAGAAGACCTGGATGCTCATGGATTACGGTTCGGTTGTCGTCCACGTCTTCACTCCCGAGGCGCGCGAGTTCTACCGTCTCGAAAAGCTCTGGGGCGACGCCCCCCAGCTTCCCCTCGACCTCCTCTAGTAGCTCATTTGGGACGGGCTTTTTAGCTAACCTTTACCGTTCGCCGGGCAGCTGCATCATTCGCAGCTGCCCGGCTTTCTTTTTGTCTAAGGGACTAATCGTTGAAGCGGGATTGGCGGCCGAAGGAGAGAGCGGTGTCGCCGAACTTGTCTCGGACGGCGTCGATGGCGACCGAGAGGTCGCGACGGTCGCTGGATTGGGCTCCGCGGTCGTCGATTTCGCAGAACAGGTCGGTCTGGATACCGCCCTGATGGTCGAAGTCGCTCATGCCGACGCCCGCCAGGCGCACATGCATCCCTTCCTGCCAGATGTTGTCGAGCAGTTCGAGCGCCACTGCCACGAAGATGTTCTCATCGTCGGTCGGATGGGGCAGCCGGCGCTGTGCCGAGCGACCGCTTCCATACGAATACTTGAGTTTGAGCGTCACCGTGGCGCCCGTTAGTCCCTGACGGCGCAGACGGCGTCCCACTGACTCTCCCAATAGCGCAATCGCCGCTTCGATGTCCCCACGCTCAGTTAAATCTTTCGCAAAGGTGCGTTCATTGCTGACCGACTTGACCTCGCGCTCTTCATCGAGGCTCGTGACTTCGGAGAGTTCGAGTCCCAGCGCACGCTGGCGCATGCGTTCGCCGTTGATGCCAAAAATAGAGGCCAAGGTGGATTTCGGTGCGCGGGATAGCTCGCCGAGCGTGTAGATGCGCATGCGGCGCAGTCGCTCTTCTGCCGAGCGCCCGATGCCGCTCATGGCAGATACCGGCAGCGCTGCCAAAAAGCGCTGCTCGGTTCCGGGGCGCACGATGGTCAGCCCAAATGGCTTGTCCCGCTCGCTTGCGATCTTTGCGACCGTCTTGTTACAGCCCACGCCAATGGAGCAGGTCACCCCCAGCGCCGCCACACGATCACTGATGCGCCGTGCAACCAGCAGCGGGTCCTCGGGTGCAAAGCGACCTGGCGTGATGTCGATAAAGGCCTCGTCGATGGATACGCGCTCAACGCGCGGGGTCTCGTCGGCGAGAATCGCCATGACCTGAGCGCTGACCTCGTGGTAGCGATCGAAATGCCCATGCGTCCAAATGGCCTGCGGACAGAGGCGCCGTGCCTCGGCCGAGGGCATGGCAGAGTGCACGCCAAAGCGACGTGCCTCGTATGAGCAGGTGGACACGACGCCGCGGGAATCGGCATCGCCGCCCACGATGAGCGGCTTGCCGCGCCACTCGGGATGGTCGAGCATCTCCACGCTCGCAAAAAACGCATCGAGATCCATGAGGCCCACCGCCGGTCCCGTCCAGGGCGGAGGCGTGACGCCCGCAGCATCCTCATAACCGTATGTATGTTCGCGTCTTTTCATGGCATGAGTATACCGCGCAGCTCATGTGGGGTGCGTGGATGTGCTTGCAAATCGCGAATTCTTGTCTAAGATATGGATTTGCCTTCGACTACACCGAAGAAGTTGGTCTCACGGACTTCACCTGCCCGCGTCGATGGCGTATTATGTTCAACTGTTTGTTTGTAGTTGCAGCCTAAAGCTGCTTGGTTGGAGGAGTTTCCTTTGGCAGTCAAGATTCGCCTTGCTCGTCACGGCGCTAAGAAGCGTCCGTACTACCGTGTCGTCGTCGCCGATTCCCGCGCCCCGCGTGACGGTCGTATCATCGAGGAGGTTGGCCGCTACAACCCGATGACCGCCCCCAAGACCATCAACCTCGATCTCGAGAAGATCGCTGACTGGCAGTCCAAGGGCGCTCAGCTCACCGACGCTGTCGCTGCTCTGGTCAAGGCCGCCAACGAGGGCGAGAAGACCGAGACCGTCGTCAAGAAGTCCAAAAAGCAGCTCGCCAAAGAGGCCGAGGCCGCTAAGGCTGCCGCTGAGGCCGCTGAGGGCGCCGAGGAGTAAATCGTGCCTGAGGTTGACGCTGCACAGCTCGAGGGTGAGGCAATGCTCTCAGATCGCATCGCCGATCTCGTCGAATATCTCGTTGTTCAGATCGTCGACGACCCGGATTCCGTGAGCCTCGAGGTCATCGACTGTGACGACGCCTCCACGATTGAGGTTTCGGTTGCCGAGGATGACGTCGCTAAGGTCATCGGCCGTCGTGGCCGTACCATCAAGGCCATTCGCACGCTCGCCCGTGCACTGGCCGCTCGCCTCGACACTGCAGTCGAGGTAGAGGTTCTGGGCTAGGACCTTGAGGTCCCAGTACAAAAACATCGCCCGTGTGGTCAAGCCGCACGGAAGGAAGGGGGAGGTCCTCGCGCAGCCGCTGCGGGGGCTTCCTTCTGTATTGACGCCGGGTATGCGCGTCGCCTTGACGCCGCCGGCGCTCAAGCGCGACCGTTTTTGCACGGTCGTATCCGTCACCGATACGGGCGATGGCGATCTGGTCTCGTTCGAGGGCATTGACGACTTGACGGCCGCCGAGGGCATCACCGGATGCTACGTGCTGGCAAATCGTGACGACTTTGAGCTCGATTCGCTCGACGCCGCCTATACCGACCTGATGGGTCGCGAGGTGGTCGACGAGCGCTTTGGCTCACTCGGCACGGTTGTCGAGATTATGTCGACGCCCGCCAACGATGTTTGGGTTGTCGAGGGCGATCGGTACGGCGAGGTGCTGATTCCCGTGATCGAGCAGGTTGTGCTCGATCTTCCCGATCAGGGGACAATTTCCGTCCGCGTTATGGACGGTTTGATCGATATGGACAAGTAGGGAGGATAACATGCTGATCGAGACCCTTTCGGTCTTTCCCGAGATGTTTGAGCCCGTCATGTCCACATCGATCTTGGGCCGCGCCCGCAAGGCCGGCCTTTTTGATTTTAAGGCCTACAACCTGCGTGACTGGACGCACGACCGTCATCGTACCGTTGATGACGAGCCGTACGGCGGCGGGCAGGGCATGCTCATGAAGGTCGAGCCCATCGCCGAGGCCATCGAGGTTATTAGCTCCGAGGGTCCCAAGCCCACCGTGGTGTTCTTTACGCCCTGCGGCGAACCCTTTACGCAGCATGTGGCCGAGCGCCTGCTCAAAAGCGAGCGCCTGCTGTTTGTTTGCAGCCGCTACGAGGGCGTCGACGAGCGCGCTTATGCGTATGCCGACGAGCGCCTGTCGATCGGCGACTACGTGCTTACGGGCGGCGAGCTTCCCGCTATGGTCGTTGCCGATGCCGTCGTACGTTTGATTCCCGGCGCCCTTGGTGACGAGATGAGCAATGTCGATGAGTCGTTCTCGACTGCCGAGGACGGTGGCCTGCTCGAGTACGCGCAGTACACCCGTCCCGCCGAGTTCAACGGCGAGGGCGTGCCGCCGGTGCTCGTGAGCGGTGACCATGCCAAGGTTGACGCCTGGCGCCGTAAGAATGCCATCGAGCGCACCTGCCGCTGGCGTCCCGACCTGATCGAGACGGCGCGGCTTACGCCCGAGGAGCGCGCATACGCGCAGGACATCCTGGACGCATCGTATTCGCAGAGCAAGGAGTGAGAATGGTTCCATCGCAGCATTCCGTGCTAAAGGGTGCGTTTGAGTGGATCGTGGTCATCGCGATCGCACTGGTCGCCACCTTCCTGATTCGCTCGTTTGTGGTCGAACCCTTTGTGGTGCCCACCGGCTCCATGGAGTCCACGATCGAGATCGGCGACCAGATCCTGGCGCAAAAGGTGAGCCTTGAGCTCGGCCAGCCTGTCAGCCAAGGCGATATCGTGGTGTTCCACAACCCCGATGGCACCTCCGAGCACGATGTTCTCGTCAAGCGTGTTATTGCCACGGCCGGCCAGACGGTCGACCTTCAGGACGGCAAGGTGGTCGTTGACGGTCAAGCGCTCGACGAGGGCTATACGACCGGCATGAGCTGGCCGCTTTCGGTCCAAGCTCCCGGCGCTCAGGTAAGCTATCCCTACACCGTTCCCGACGGGTGCGTGTGGGTGATGGGCGACAACCGCGAAAACTCTGCCGACTCACGCTACTTTGGTCCCGTCGATCGCTCTGATTTGATCGCCGTGGCACTTGTGCGCTACTGGCCGCTCAACCGCATCGGCGCTATCGACTAAAAACCGCTATAGTACAGTACCTAACCGTGTAATCGTTTCGACGAGGGGATATTAGAGGCATGAACGCTTCATCGCTTTCCTTCCAAGACATCATCCTGCGCCTCCAGCAGTACTGGGGCGAGCAGGGCTGCGTCATTATGCAGCCCTATGACTCCGAGGTCGGTGCCGGTACCTTCCACACCGCGACCACGCTGCGCTCGCTCGGTCCCGCCGAGTGGCGCACCTGCTACGCTCAGCCTTGCCGCCGTCCCGCCGACGGCCGCTACGGCGAGAACCCCAACCGCATGCAGCACTACTATCAGTTCCAGGTGCTCATCAAGCCGTCGCCGGTCAACGCCCAGGAGCTCTACCTGGGTTCGCTGGCTGCTATTGGCCTGGACCCCAACGACCATGACGTCCGTTTTGTCGAGGACGACTGGGAGAGCCCGACCCTGGGCGCCTGGGGCCTTGGCTGGGAGGTCTGGCTCAACGGCATGGAGGTCACGCAGTTCACGTACTTCCAGCAGGTGGGCGGCATCGAGGTCGACCCCGTGCCCGTCGAGATCACCTACGGCCTGGAGCGCATCGCCATGTACGCCCAGGGCGTCAACTCCGTCTATGACCTTGTGTGGAGCTATCTGCCCGACGGCACGCCTATGACTTATGGCGACGTGTTCCTGGAGAACGAGCGTGAGTTTAGCGCCTACAACTTTGAGGTCGCCAACGTCGAGATGATGCGTCAGAAGTTTGACGACTACGAGGCCGAGTGTCATTCCTGCCTTGAGCGCAAGCTGCCGCTGCCCGCATACGACTGCGTCATGAAGTGCAGCCATGCCTTCAACCTGCTCGATGCCCGCGGCGCACTATCCGCGGTCGAGCGTGCCAACTACATCCTGCGCGTCCGCGCCGTCGCCAAGGCGTGCTGCGAGGCCTATATGGCCGAGGTCGCCGGAGTCAACGAGAATGCCGACCAGGAAGGCGAGGTGGCGTAAGCCATGGCAGACGCTAAGGATTTCCTGTTTGAGATTGGTACGGAGGAAATGCCCTCCGCACCGCTGAACAATGCCGTCAAGCAGCTCGGCACCATGATTGCCAAGGGCCTCGACGAGGCCGGTCTGGCCCATGGCGAGGTCCGCGTGATCTCGAGCCCGCGTCGTCTGGCTGCGCTCGTGGCCAACGTCGCCACCGCGACCGATGAGGTCCATGAGGTCAAGCGCGGTCCCGCGGCAAACATTGCCTTTGATGCCGACAGCAACCCCACCAAGGCCGCCCAGGGCTTCGCCCGCAAGTGCGGTGTGGCTGCCGAGGACCTGGTCCGTCGCGAGGACACCGACGGTCGCGAGTATGTGTTCGCCGAGAAGAACATTCCCTCCGCACCGGCTACGCCGATTCTGACCGCTCTGTGCGAGAAGACTATTGCCGGCCTGCAGTGGCCCAACTATCGCTCCCAGCGCTGGGGCCACGAGCACGCGACGTTCGTGCGTCCTGTCCGCTGGATCTGCTGCCTTTTGGGCGAGGATGTTGTGCCCGTGTCGTTTGCCGACGTGACGAGTGGCAACACCACGCGCGGTCATCGCGTACTTGGCCCTGGCGACCATGTGGTTGCCAGCCCCGCTGTTTACGAGCAGGTGCTCGAGGACGCCGGTGTGCTTTCTGCCGAGCGTCGTCGTGAGGGCATCCTCGCCGGTATCGCCGAGGTCGAGGCTGCCCGTCCCGGCTGCCATGTCGATACGCCCAAGAAGGTCTTTGAGGAGGTCATTAACCTCTGCGAGTGGCCGACGGTGCTCGTCGGTACCTTCGATGAGGAGTTTCTCAAGGTCCCGCACGAGATTATCTGCGAGTCCATGCTCACCAACCAGCGCTACTTCCCGATCTATGACGGCGAGGGCAAGCTCACGCGTGAGTTCGTGGTCGTTTCCAACAGCAAGCCCGAGAATGCCGAGCGCGTGATTGACGGCAACGAGCGCGTCGTGCGCGCCCGTCTGGACGACGCCAAGTTCTTCTACGAGGAGGACCTGAAGATCTCCCTCGACGAGTTCCGCGAGCGTCTGGCCAAGGTCGCCTTCCAGGAGAAGCTCGGTAGCGTGCTCGCCAAGTCCGAGCGCATTGAGCAACTCGCGCTTGCCATCGCTCGCGAGGCCCATCTGGGCGCCCACCTGGCCGCCGACGCTGCTCGCGCCGCGCACCTGTGCAAGGCCGACCTGGTGTCTAACGCCGTCGTCGAGTTCACGAGCCAGCAGGGCGTGATGGGCGGTTACTACGCCATCGCGATGGGGGAGAACGACGAGGTCGCTCATGCTATTCGCGATCACTATCGTCCTCGCTTTGCCGGTGACGAGCTGCCCGAGGGCACCGCTGGCTGCATCGTGGCCTGTGCCGACAAGCTCGATACCATCGCCGGTATCTTTGCCATCGGCGAGCCCCCGACCGGCTCTTCGGACCCCTACGCGCTGCGTCGTGCCGCTATCGGCATCATCAACATCCTGCGCGACCGCCTGCCGATCGACCCCACGTCGCTCATCGACTTCGCCCTCGAGCTCTATAGCGAGCAGGGTATCGAGTTCGATGACGCCGAGGTCGCCCAGCAGGTTCGTGACTTCTTCCACGGCCGCCTGGTGAGCATGGCCCGCGACGAGAAGATTCCGGCCGATACCGTCGCCGCCGTCTCCGCGGTGCACATCATCGCCCCGTCCGTCTTCTTCGCCCGCTGCGCCGCGCTCGACGAGGCCCGCAAGAACGACGCCGAGACCTTCGACAACCTGGCTACCGCCTATGCCCGCGCCGCGCACATCTCCAAGCCCGAGCTGGGTGCGGAGTACGACCGCAGCCTGATGGGCGAGGTCGAGCTTGCGCTCGCCGACGCCTCCGAGGCTGCTCAGACCGCTGTCGATGCTGCCCTTGCTGCTGAGGATTACCCGGCCGCATTTGCCGCCCTTGCCGCCCTGCGTGCCCCCATCGACCGTTTCTTCGATGAGGTCATGGTCATGGACAAGGACGAGCAGCTCCGCGATAATCGCCTTAAGCTGCTTAACCGCTTCGAGGCCGTTTTCTCCGGCATCGCCAACATCGGTGAGCTTGCCCGCAAAAAGTAAGCCAGCCTGCGCATAAGCGCAAAAGGAGCCCCGCATGGATTGCCCGGTCACCGCTCGTCCCACCGTTATCGTTATCTCCGACTCGCTCGGTGATACCGCTTGTGAGGTGGTGCTTGCGGCGTCCGGGCAATTTGATGAAGGGGCTTTTCGTGTTTTGCGCCTGCCTAAGGTGACCTCGGTGGAGCAGGTGGAGTCGTTTGTGGGCCCGCGCGTCGATGCCGATCATCGCGATATTGCCGTGTTTCACACCATTGTCGATCCGGCGCTTCGCGCCCGCGTGCTCGATTACCTGGGCATGCTGCATATCCGTTCGGTCGACCTGATCGGTCCGACGCTCGCCGTGCTATCGTCGCTCATCGGTGTGCCGCCCAAAGGCGTCGCGGGCGTGATTCACAGGACCGATGACCGCTATTTCCATCGTATCGAGGCCATGGAATATTTCGTTGAGCACGATGACGGGCGCGGTTGCGACGATTTGTCGGGTGCCGATATCGTGCTGCTGGGCGTATCGCGCACGTCCAAGACGCCGCTGTCGATGTATCTGGCTTATCAGGGCTACAAGGTTGCCAATATTCCGTTGGCCCATGGCATGGAGCCGCCGAAGTCGATTTACGAGGTCGACCCGATGCGCCTGTTCGGCCTGATTTCGACCGTCGATGTGATTTCCGAAATTCGCGATAGCCGCTTGGGCGATGACTACGCTCGTGCCGTTGCCGGCTCCTATGCCGAGCCCGAGAGCGTGCGCAGCGAGCTTGAGGAAGCTCGTGCCCTCATGAAACGCCTAGGCTGCTTTGTGGTGCGTACCGACGGCAAGGCGATCGAGGAGAGTGCCTCCGAGATCATTGCCCACCTCGAAGAAATTCAAGAGGCAAGAGCCCGCCGTGCCGCCCGCCGCACCCAACAAAGCTAGCTTATTGGATTAGCTTAAAAAACCTGATACTGATAAAGCGATTTAGCAAATAACTTGCATTTGACCTGCGAGTTTCTTGTAGTGGTATCTCCATAAGGTAACCACCTTTACCTACCGTTTACCGCTAGTTTTAGCACGTTTACCAAACCTCGTATCCTCTGCTCAAGCCCGTTCAAATCCCGCCGTATAGTTCCCTCACGGCCCGCATCCGGCGGGTCGATTCGTCACCACGGTCGCGCGCGAGAGCGCATGGAAGGGGAAGTATCGTGAGCGATTGCAAGAGGGTTTACCGTTTTGGAACCGATGCCCAGGGCACTTGTGTCACCGAGGGCGACAAGTCCATGAACTTCGTGCTTGGCGGCAAAGGCGCAAACCTTGCCGAGATGAGCCGTATCGGCCTGCCGGTTCCCGGTGGCTTTACCATTACCTGCCAGACCTGCGTCGAGTACTCTGGCGCCGGCAACGTGTGGCCCGTGGGCGCGCTCGACGAGATCGTTGCCGCCGAGGCCGACCTCGAGGCCCGCTGCGGCAAGAAGCTCGGCGACGCCTCCGACCCGCTGCTCGTGTCGGTTCGCTCGGGCGCTCCGTTCTCCATGCCCGGCATGATGGACACGGTCCTCAACCTGGGCCTCAACGACGATTCCGTCCAGGGCCTTATCGCCCAGACGCAGAACCCGCGCTTTGCCTGGGACAGCTATCGTCGCTTTATCCAGATGTTCTCCAACGTCGTCATGGGCGTCGATGCCGACTTGTTCGAGAATGCCCTGACCCAGGCCCGCCTGGTCGCCGGCGTTCGCGTCGACTCCGAGCTTTCGGCTGAGGACCTGCAGGAGCTCGTCGAGACTTTCAAGGGCATTTTCTCCGACAACGTCGAGGCCGCCGTGTACCCCGAGCTCGAGGTCGCGGACGGCAAGCCCGTCTTCCCGCACGATCCGGAGCTTCAGCTGCGCCTTGCCATCCAGGCCGTCTTTGGTAGTTGGATGAACGAGCGCGCCTGCATCTACCGCAAGCAGCACGGCATTTCCGACGACCTTGGCACCGCCGTCAACGTCCAGGCTATGGCCTTTGGCAATAAGGGCGAGACCTCGGCGACCGGTGTCGCCTTTACGCGCAACCCGGCCGACGGCACCAAGGAGTTCTACGGCGACTTTCTGGTCAACGCCCAGGGCGAGGACGTCGTCGCCGGCATCCGCAACACCGAGCCCATCGCCGACCTCAAGACCACCCCGGGCCTCGAGTCCGCAGGTGAGGAGCTTGAGCGTGTCTTCCTGACGCTTGAGGATCACTATCGCGATATGTGCGACATCGAGTTTACCATCGAGCAGGGCAAGCTCTGGATGCTCCAGACCCGCGTGGGCAAGCGTACCGCAACCGCCGCTCTGCGCATCGCTATCGAGATGGTCGAGGAAGGCCTTATCACCCGTGAGGAGGCCGTGAGCCGCATCGACCCCGCGCAGCTCGACCAGCTCCTGCACCCGCAGTTCGACTCCTCCAAGAAGTACGAGGCGCTCGCATGCGGCCTTAACGCCAGTCCCGGTGCCGCCGTGGGCGAGGTCGTGTTCTCGAGCGATGACGCCGTTGCGCGTTCTGCCGAGGGTCATAAGGTCATTCTGGTTCGCTGGGAGACCAACCCCGACGACCTGAAGGGCATGGTCGCCGCCGAGGGTATCTTGACGAGCCATGGTGGCAAGACGAGCCACGCCGCCGTTATCGCCCGTGGCATGGGTACTCCCTGTGTCTGCGGTGTCGAGCGTTTCCATATCGACGCTGCCGAGAAGGTCGTACGCATCGAAGGCAGCGATCGTGTGCTGCACGAAGGCGATGCCATCTCCATCGACGGCACCCAGGGTATCGTCGTCGATGGCGCTGTCGATTTGGTCTCCGCCGAGCTCACCGGCGACCTGGACACCATCCTGTCCTGGGCCGACGAGATTCGTCTGGACGAGACCGGCGGTCACGCCAATCATGTGCGCGTCAACGCCGACAACCCCGAGGATGCCGCGCTCGCCCTCGAGTTTGGCGCCGAGGCCATTGGCCTGTGCCGCACCGAGCATATGTTCCTGGGTGACCGCAAGAACATCATCCAGAGCTTTATCCTGTCCGACGACGATGCCGTGAAGCAGCAGGCCCTGGCCGACCTACTCAAGGTTCAGACCGAGGACTTCCTGGCTATGTTCAAGACCATGTCCGGTCGCGATGTGGTCGTTCGCCTGCTTGATCCGCCGCTTCATGAGTTCCTGGATAATCCTCGCGAGCTCGAGGTCGCCATCACCAAGAAGGAAGCCGCTGGCGCCAGCGAGGAAGAGCTTGCCGTCCTGCGCACCCGTCTGCGTCGTATTGACAGCATGGTCGAGTCCAATCCGATGCTCGGCCTGCGCGGTGTGCGCCTGTCCGTCGTCTTTAGCGATCTGCCGCTCATGCAGGTTCGCGCCGTGGCCACGGCTGCCGCCCGCCTTATTAAGGAGGGCGTCGACCCGCGTCCCGAGATCATGGTTCCACTCGTTTCCATCACGGCCGAGCATGTCCAGACCCGCGAGGTCATCGAGCGTGTGATCGCCGAGGTTTCCTCCGAGGAAGGCGTCGAGCTCAACATTCCCGTGGGCACGATGCTCGAGCTGCCGCGCGCCTGCATGGTCGCCGACGAGATCGCCCAGCACGCCGACTTCTTCTGCTTTGGCACCAACGACCTCACCCAGACGACCTTCGGCTTCTCTCGTGACGATGCCGAGGCCAAGTTCATCCCGCTGTACATGCATAAGAAGATCTTGAAGGACAACCCCTTCGAGACCATTGACACGGCAGTACTCGAGCTGGTGCGCATGGCTGTCGAGAAGGGTCGCGCCACCAATCCCGACATGCACTTTGGCGTGTGCGGCGAGCACGGCGGCGACCCCAAGTCCATCAAGGTCCTGTTTAACGTGGCCGACGTGGACTACGTGTCCTGCTCGCCCTATCGCGTACCCCTCGCGCGCCTGGCTGCCGCTCAGGCCAAGCTCGAGGCCAGGCGCTCCGCTTAACGGAGTCGCGTTCCATTTGCGCCTTTTAAGTTCCCCTTCGCGCCGTCGCGCCCCCTGTGGACGCGGCGGCGTTTTACGTTGGTTCAATACATTGGCAACTGACGGGAGGACTGCGATGAAAAACCTCACTAGGTATTTGCAACGAGCGCGTCGGGGAGCACGGATGACCCTGTGCTGGGTAGTCGTTGCGGTCACGGCGTTTTGCGGGATGCCGACAGCCGGTTTTGCCCTTCAGGATGAATCGCGCGACGAGCTCTATGGCGACGTGGTCAACCCGCTCACCATTACGGTCAACGATCGCGACTGCACGTTTGTAGATATCGATGACGGCAAGCTCGAGGGTCGTACCTCGATGTACGACAACGTCTCGTTCTACACGGCCGCCGTCAAAAAGGTGCTGCCCAACTGGGCATCGCTTGCCTATAACATCCTTGGCTATGGTGGAGGCGACGACTCCGGGGACTTTTTGTACTGGGACCACGCCGGCAAGGGCTTTGAGAAGGATTTCGGTAAGGGTCACTACATCTATCTCTATGATGCGCTTTCGGGCGGCAACGGTGAGCATTCCGATGGTGCCGACAAATCGAAGCAGAGTGGTCTGACATCTGCAAAAAGCCTCAATGCGGTCTACGAGCGCTTGACCGACGATATCGCCGGCTGTATCGGTCACAAGCTGGAGGGCTCCGATTTCCGTAAATACGTGCCGCTCGACGGACTGTCGAAAGACACGACTGAGCAGGACGTCATCTATGCCACCATCGCGTGCGTGGACAAGCTCGGCGGCACCTACCAGTACGATTTCAATGGCTTTGGCGTCGCGTTCTATAACTTTAGAGTTCAGCAGCTCAACAGCGTGAACAAGCTTAACTGTGCGCCCGAGGACGCGCCGGGCTATTCCTTTGTCGATTCTAAGACTGAGCAGGAGCTCGTTACCTCGGCTCTTAACGTCGGCTATGAGGACGCCTCGCAGAGCATCACGCTCGCCCGCGGTACCGAGGAGACGGTCGGCACGAGCACTTCTGAATCCGCATCGTATTCCAAAGGCGGCTCGTGGGGCGCATCGGTGAACCTCAAGGAGTCGCTGGGCGTGCCCGCAACAGCGAGCGAGGAGATCGAGACTTCGTTTTCGGCCGAAACCACGATGTCCCAGTTGTGGGAGGCGAGCAAGACCGAGGAACAGTCGATTACCACAACGGACAACCAGTCTGTCACCGTCAATATGACGATCCCGGCGCACACGCAGGTCAATAGCAAGCAAACGAGTTCTACCACGACGCTGTCCGAGGACTATGACCAGCCGGTGGGCGTGACGTTCGACGTGATCATCTTTAATATGAACGGCGAGTGCTACGATGACAACGCCGCCGTGCAGGAGTTCCATACCGCCGGTTATGACCAGCGCTCGTTCTACACCACCTTTGGCGATCAGTCGACCGACGCCGTGCAGAACCTGTTCCTGCGCTCAATCGCCCATCGTGGCGACGACGGGTACGATACCACCGCCGGAAACGTGACGAGTTGGTCGTATCGCACCAACAACCACATGGTGCGCGCCATCGATTGGAATTCGGTCCTGGCCGATCGCGAGGTGCCCTCGCGCAACGGCGGCGCCCCGCGCACGTGCAACGTGCTCAATGACATGGCCGCGACCTATCCCATGTCCATTACGGGTTCCAATCTGTCGTTTGAGTCGGTGACGGTCGATACGCAGTTGGGCACGCCGCAGCCCATTAAGCCCATCTCCAAGATTCTCGTGTCGCTGCAGACCGATAAGACCCGAAGGCTTACGGTTGGAGACGAAGACCCCATCTCTTCCTATCGCGTGCGTGCAAGGGACGAGGACGATGTTGATTACTACGGCTTTGTGAAGTCGTCGGGCGACTGGCGCGTGGTCGATAAAAAGGGCAAGGAATGCAAGTCCGACGTCATCGAGATCCAGACCGACCCTGTCACCCACGAGCAGGTCGTGGTGGGTAAAAAGGCCGGCACCGCCTACGTAAAGTACTTTATCCCCGAGGACACCTACGTGGACGTGAACGGGCACGTCTCGACCAATGACGAGATCGACGCCGCGGCCTACAAATATAAGGTAAGTGACGTGGCGCCCGAGCCGTTTAACGGCAGCATCAAGCTCGAGGGCTCGGCGCAGACCGTCGTCGGCGTCGAGGAGAACCTTAACGGCATCGAAGGCCTGACGGCTACGGTCTATGACACGACGGGCAAGGAAGTCGATAGAGTCTGCAGCTGGGAGGCTCAGGAGCTCGAGAGCAAGGGCATTTCGGTCGCGACAGACGGCACGATGACCATCTCGCAACCGGGCACCTTCCATGTTCGCGCCTTTATTGACGGTGTGTATTCCGATTGGGCCGAGGTCATCGCCGCACCCGCACCGGTTGACCCGATGACGACCGTGGTCGAGACGCCGGTGAGCGTTACGCCCGCCTCCACGGGGGATTCTTCGGCAACGACGGATAGTACGGCTCCTGCCCAGGGGGAGCAGGCCGCTTCCGATGCGAACGCGGCCGAGTCTGCTCCCGCGAGCGACAATGCCGCTGCAGTGACTGACGACACCGCGCCCACTGCCGCGAAGGATGCCTCGCCGATTCCTACGGGCCTCGTTACCGTTTTGACCGATATCTGCCGCTACGGCATCGATCACGGCCTCATCAGCACATCAAACAAGGAAGAGATGACCAAGAAGGACTTCGACATCTTAGGCATCCTGTACCTGATGGCAGACAGCCAGGACCTGGTGCCCCAAGACGCCGAGGACGCGATGAATGAATGGGTCCATGACAACTATAATGACGAGGAGCTTGCCACCTGGAAGCAGCATGCGCTTTCGGTGCTGCTCGAATACGGCTACATCGCGCCCGGAACGACCGTGACGACCCCGACGACTGATGCTGCGGACGGCGCATAAGTGCAGAAAGGGTGCGTGTTTTTGCTTTTTGCGCACGGGCAAAATAGTTCTTGCAGCCAAGGTCGTGGCGTGTATACTCGAATACGTTTGTTCAACTACGTGCCGGCCAAGGTGGTACGGCACCTCTAGAAGAGTAAGGAATTGCACATGGATTACATCCGCGCAATCGAGCGTCAGCAGATCCGCGAGGACATTCCTCAGGTTCGCGTCGCCGACAACGTCAAGGTTCACTACCGCATTAAGGAAGGCGACCGCGAGCGCATCCAGGTCTTCCAGGGCGACGTCATCCGCATGGCCGGCGCCGGTGCCCGCGAGACCTTCACCGTCCGCAAGATTTCCTTCGGTGTCGGTGTTGAGCGTACCTTCCCGCTTCACAGCCCCAAGATCGCCAAGCTCGAGGTCGTTCGTCATGGTCGCGTCCGTCGCGCCAAGCTGTACTACCTCCGCGACAAGGTGGGCAAGGCTGCTCGCATCCCCGAGAAGCGCTAAGAAGATCGCAGCGTCTGTTCACTCGTTTGGACACAAGGGTCACCTTCGGGTGGCCCTTCTTTTTATCTGATTTGCATGCAAGGAGGGCCTGGTATGGCCAATATGACGAGCTCGGTTTCGGCATCGCAGGTTGCCGGCGAGCTGGCGAGCGCCACGTTCGAGGAGATTCCCGCCCTCGTGGAGCATTATCGCGAGGATCCGCGCCAGCAGGTGATCAAGGCTTGCGAACGTGCCCTTAAGCGCCATGCCAAGGAACTTTCCGAACGCGAGCGCGTCAACGGCATGTACGAGCTTATGCATGAGCTCGGCGGTGATGGTGTGGTCGTGGGCGTCGACGAGGTGGGCCGTGGCTCGGTAGCGGGTCCCTTGACCGTGTGTGCCGTGTGTCTTCCGATGGAGCCGCGCATCTGGGGCATCAATGATTCCAAAAAGCTCACGCCGGCGCGCCGCGAGCTGCTCTCGGTGAAGATTGCCGAGGTGGCGACTGCTATCGGCTTTTGCCATATCGCTCCTGCGGATATCGATGAGATGGGCATGGCCCGCGCCATTCGAGCCGCTGTCGCGGGTGCGGTGGCAGATACGGGGCTTGAGCCCGATTGCGTGCTTATGGACGGTAACCCCCTGGGCGCCGTGCCCCATGAGCGCGACGTGGTCAAGGGCGATGCCAAGATCGCCTGCATCGCCGCGGCATCCATCATGGCAAAGGTCACGCGTGACGAGATGATGGTCGAGTACGACGCCGAGTATCCCGAGTACCATTTGGCCGAATCGAAAGGCTATGCGAGCCCCGAACACATTGAGGCCATTCGCAAACATGGTCTTTCTCCGCTGCACCGTGTGAGCTTTTGCGGAAACTTTCTGCAGACTGAGCGCCTTTTTTAGGCCAATTGTGGAGACTGGGACCTTAAGGGTTCTATAAACCTGCTGGTAGGGGCCGTGTGCAACGCTATTGTTGCGCGCGGCCCCTCATTTGTCGGCATTTGGTTGGTTTTCGGTTTGCTTCCGGTACTTACCCGCATGAAACCTGCCCTCATTATCGAGGCAATGCAGGGAGTGGGAAAGGAGACCCCATGTGTGCCGCAGCCAAAATGAGCAAGACGCAGCAGCTCAAGGAACGTTGGGAAGAGGGGGAGCTCGATTGCGGGTCGATCACGCCTGAGTTTATCAAGGGGCTCAGTCCTCGCGAGCTCGGTATGCTGGGCGAGCTTATCGCAATCGATTACTTTAACGAGCGCGGCTATGCATTGCTGGAACAAGGCTATCGATGCTCGGAGGGCGAGGCCGACCTGGTGCTGCTCGACGAGCTCGACGATGTGGTGGTGATGGCCGAGGTCAAGACCAGGCGTGTTGCGCTGGATTGCGATACGCGAGTGTTTCCCGAGGAAGCGGTGAACGCCCAAAAGCAGCGGCGCTATCGTCGCATCGCGAGTTGTTATCTCATGGAGCATTATCCGCTCAAGGCGATCCGCTTCGATGCCGTGGGCGTCACCATTCGCGGCGGGCATATCGCCGAGATCGAGCACCAGTACAATGCGTTCGATTGGCAGGTGTCGTGATGGCGTTCGAGACCTTTGCCGTCCACGCTGCCTGTATCCGCGGCGTCGAGGCGATTCCCGTCACGGTCGAGGTATCGCTTGCGGGCGGCATCCCGGGCATCCAGATGCTCGGCATCCCGAGCATGGAGGTCATGGAGTCGCGTGGACGTATTCGCTGCGCGATGCGCTCTGCCGGATTCGAGATCCCGCGCTCGGGCATTACGGTCAATCTGGCGCCGGGCGATATCCGAAAGACCGGTAGTGGTTTTGATCTGCCGATAGCCATTGCGGTGCTTGCAGCCGACGGGCAGATTCCCCGCGACAATCTCGACCGCTGCCTCATTGCCGGTGAGCTCGGCTTGGATGGCACGGTGCTTCCCGTCAAGGGCGAGGTGGCGTTCCAGCTGCTGGCTCGCGACATGGGGTTGTCTTTTATCGCCGGTAGGTCCGACCAGCATGTTCCGCTTGCGGGCGTCGACTGCGGTTTTATCGACCATCTGTCGCAGCTTGCCCACGGTATGGGCGAGGCGGCTCGGCACTATCTGGATTCCGACGGCGTCGAGGCCACCTTTGAGCCCGAGCTCGATTATGCCGACGTGTTGGGGCAGGAGGTCGCCAAGCGCGGCATGGCGCTTGCGGCGGCGGGGGAGCTGGGCCTGCTCATGATTGGGTCTCCGGGATCGGGCAAGACCATGCTTGCGCGCCGCATGACGGGTATCTTGCCCGAGCTTTCCGTCGAGGATCAGCAGGAGGCGCTGTGCATTCATTCGGTCTTGGGTGAGAACATCGATGGCCTGCTTGCGGGGCATCGGCCGTTTCGAAGCCCCCATCACAGCATTTCGACAGCGGGCCTTATTGGCGGAGGGCGCCCGGTGCATCCGGGCGAGATCAGCCTTGCCCATGGCGGCGTGCTCTTTTTGGACGAGCTTGCAGAGTTTCCCACCGGTGTGCTGCAGACGCTTCGTCAGCCTATCGAGCGCGGCTATGTCAGGATCGTACGCGTCGACGGTGCCTTCACGTTTCCCTCGCGCTTTCAGCTGCTTGCGGCGAGCAATCCCTGTCCCTGCGGCTTTTTGGGCGATCGCGAGGTTCCGTGTCGCTGTTCGGCATCGATGGTCGAGCGCTACCGGTCCAAGCTGCGCGGTCCCTTGGCCGACCGTATCGACCTGATGCTCGATGTGACCCGCCCCGATCCGCAGGTGATTATCGAGGGCGCCGAGGGCATGTCATCGGCCGAGCTGCGCGACTACGTTGTCCGCGGTCGGGCTTTTCGTGCCTGGCGCGAGTCCCGTATGGATGATGCGGATGCCGAGGCCGAGCACGATGAGTCACGGTCCATTGACGGCGTCGTGTCGACCTTTGCACTCGACGAGGCCGCCGAGACATGCGTACTTGGCCTGTCGAAACGCACTCATCTCACGGGGCGCGGCATCGTGCGCCTGGTTCGCATCGCGCGCACGATTGCCGATGTCGCCGAAAGCGAGCGGGTGACGCAAGATCATGTGCTCGAGGCCGCGATGTATCAGGGAAGGAGGGACCAGTGATGGGTGAGGTCCGCTATGAACTGCATCCCGGTGATGGGCTGTTTCCCGCTACTGTTCTGGAACTTTCCGATGTGCCGCAGACGTTGTTCGTCCGTGGCGACCCGGAGGTGCTCTCGACGCCGGCGCTCTCGATTATCGGTGCGCGCAAGGCGTCTCCCTACGGTCTTGCCGTCGCGGAGCTTGCAGCCAAGGTTGCCGTGGAAGCGGGGGTGACGGTGGTCTCGGGCGGCGCGGTCGGCTGCGACCAGGCCTCGGGGTTTGGGCCGCGGTCAACGCCGGTGGCAGGCACGTCGTTGTGTTGGGTACGGGCGCCGACGTGGTCTACCCGCGCTCGAGTGCGGGGCTCATCGCGCGCACGATCGATACGGGCGGCGCGGTCGTGTCCATCTCGCCTTGGGGTATGGGGCCACGTAAGTTTGCCTTCCCGCGGCGTAACCGGGTGATTGCCGCGCTTTCGCAGGCGCTCTTCGTGTCGGAGGCTGGCATGCCTTCGGGCACGTTCTCGACGGCGGAGGCCGCCATGGACCTGGGGCGCGAGCTTCTTGCCGTGCCGGGTTCGATTTTGTCACCCGAGTCGCGCGGTACCAACTACCTCATTGCCAACGGGGCCTGCTGCATTATTGACGAGGAGTCCATCGAGGTGGCTATCTCTCGCATATACGGTACCCTGCGCTATTCGCGTCCTGATGCACCCGGTATCGCAGATCTGGACCCCACGCAGCAGGCCGTGATGCATGCGCTCATCGCCTCGCCGCTCAAGGTCGACGACATCGCGGCACTCGTCTCGCTCGATGCCGTCGGCGTGCTCAAACTTCTGGGTTCGCTCGAACTCGAGGGCCTCATCGAGCGCATGATGGATGGAAGGTATGCGCCCTCCAAGTTTGCCCTTCACGCCCAGACGCCCTTCGGTCACAATGGAAAACGTGTCAATTAGAAAGGTGTTTGCAGATGCTGTTTGATCAGGTGACGGTTATCGGTGGCGGTCTGGCGGGATCGGAATGCGCGATTCAGCTGGCAGATCGCGGGTTCGCCGTAAAGCTGTGCGAGATGCGCCCGCAGGTGAGCTCTCCTGCCCACCATACCGATCACTTGGCGGAGCTCGTCTGCTCCAATTCGTTTAAGTCGACCCGTCCCGATTCTGCCGCCGGTCTGCTGAAGGCCGAGCTCGAGCGCATGGGTTCTGTGCTGCTCGACTGCGCTCATCGTGCGGCCGTTCCTGCCGGCGGCGCCCTGGCGGTCGACCGCGTCAAGTTTTCCGAGCTCGTCGAGGCTGAGGTTGCCGCCCGCCCCAATATCGAGGTCGTCCACGGCGAGGTCACCCAGATTCCCGAGGGTCATGTGGTTATCGCCGCGGGCCCCCTATGCTCGCCGGCATTGAGCGAGGAGGTCATGAAGCTCGTCGGTGGTGACGCCCTGGCGTTCTTTGACGCGGCCGCCCCGATTGTCGATGCCTCTACGCTCGATATGGACGTGCTGTTCTCGCAGTCGCGCTATGAGGAGCAGGGGAGTGGCGACTATCTCAATGCCCCGCTCAACAAGGAAGAGTACGAGGCCTTTATCGAGGCGCTTACCACGGCCGATCGCGTGGTGCTCAAGGATTTTGAGGGCGGGGACCTGTTCCAGGCCTGCCAGCCTGCCGAGGAGGTTGCGCGCACGGGCAAGGATGCCATCCGCTTTGGCGCCATGAAGCCCGTCGGGCTCACCGACCCGCGCACCGGTCGCCGTCCCTGGGCGGCAATTCAGCTGCGCGCCGAGAACAAGGAGAAGACCGCCTATAACCTGGTTGGCTTCCAGACCAACCTGACCTTCGGCGAACAGAAGCGCGTCTTCCATATGGTTCCCGGCCTGGAGAACGCCGAGTTCTTCCGCTACGGCGTTATGCACCGCAACACCTTTGTCGATGCTCCGCACGTGCTCGACGGCACCTTTGCCGTTCCCGGCACGAGCGTGCGTCTTGCCGGTCAGATTACTGGTACCGAGGGGTACATGGAGGCCGTGGCGACGGGTCTGCTCGCTGCGCTCAACACCTATGCCGAGGCCATCGGGGCCGCGGGCGTCGAGCTGCCGCGCGTGGGCGCCCTGGGCGCGCTTGTGGGGTATGCGACCGATCCGGCTACGGTGGGCTACCAGCCCATGCACGTCAACTTTGGTCTTGTGCCGCCGCTCGAGGACGGTAAGCGTCGCAGCAAGCGCGATCGTTACCAGGCTTACGCGGACCGCGCCCTCAAGGCCCTGGATGCCTATCTGGAATCGCGCTCCGATCTGTTTGGAGGCGAGAGGTCATAGCTTTTGACCTGTACGATGCCGTCGACTCGTTCATTGCCTACATTGCACGCGTCGAAGGACTCGCTCCCAATACGGTAACCGCCTACACCTCGCGGCTCGAGCGCTTCGCCGCGTGGTGCGACCGCGAGGGCATCGACGCTCGCGCCGCCGACGTGCGGACCGTTCGCTCCTATTTGGCCGAGCTGTCGCGTGGCCAGGTGGCGGCTCGGACCCTTGCGGCACACCTGTCTGCCATACGCTCGCTCTATCGGTGGATGGCTGCCGAGGGAATCGTTGAGGGCGATGCGGTCTCGGCGATTTCCTCGCCCAAGCTGCCGCGCGATCTTCCCGGCGTGCTGACGACCCGGCAAGTCGAGTCGTTGCTCAAGACCCCGGACACCTCGACGCCTTCGGGGCTGCGAGATGCGGCGATGCTCGAGCTGCTCTATGCCTCCGGCGCGCGAATCTCGGAGCTCGCGGCGCTCAACGTGGAGTCTATCGGTTGGTCCGAGCGAACGCTGCGACTTTGGGGCAAGGGGAGCAAGGAGCGTATCGTGCCCCTGTATCGGCGCGCTCTCGAGGCTACCCGCCGCTATATTGAGGAAGGGAGGCCGCAGCTCCTTGCACAGGCAAAGCGTAACGACGGTGCGAACGGCGCGCATCCGCTGTTTATCTCGGCGCGCGGAAACCGCATGAGTGCCGCCATGCTCAGAAGGCGGTTCCACATGCTTGCGGCACTTGCCGGCATTCCTGCCGACATCGCCCCGCATGCGATGCGCCACACCTTTGCGACCGACCTGCTCGAGGGCGGCGCGGATCTGCGCTCGGTTCAGGAGCTGCTGGGGCATGCGAGCTTGTCCACGACGCAGATCTATACGCACCTCACGCCCGACCGACTAAAGCGCGCCGTGAGTCAGGCACACCCCCGCGGCGAGTAGGAGAAGGGCCTCCCGCGCGCACCGAGGTGTGTGGTTTTGATTGCGGGTTGGCAGGAAGAGGCAATCCTGCTATCATTCATCGGGTTGCTTCACGGCAACAGGTTTTTATCACGCACGCGCGGCTACTTCATACCGTGGTGCCCGGGCTTTGGTAGCACATGTCCGGGTTGGTTTTGGAGGATGACCCCGCGCGGAGGCAAACCACAGGAGGTTTAATATGGCTACCAAGATTAATATCCGCACCCTGCTCGAGGCCGGCTGCCACTTCGGTCACCAGACCCGTCGCTGGAACCCCAAGATGAAGCCGTTCATCTTCGGTGAGCGCAACGGCATCTACATCCTCGACCTCAAGCAGACCATCCTTGACGCCGACCAGGCTTACACCTTCGTCAAGAACGTCGCCAAGGGCGGCAACGTGCTGTTCGTCGGCACCAAGAAGCAGGCTCAGGAGGCTGTTAAGAACGCCGCTGAGCGCGCCAACATGCCTTACATCAACCAGCGTTGGCTCGGCGGTATGCTGACCAACTTCGTCACCATCCGCTCCCGCATCAACCGCATGGAGGAGCTCGAGGCCATGGTCGAGGACGGCCGCATGGCAGTGCTGCCCAAGAAGGAGCAGGCTGTGCTCGGCAAGGAGCTCGCTAAGCTCCAGACCAACCTCGGTGGCGCCCGCGACATGAAGGGTCTGCCCCAGGCTCTCTTCGTCATCGACACCAAGCGCGAGGAGAACGCCATCAAGGAGGCCCAGCGCCTGAACATCCCCGTCGTCGCTCTGATCGACACCAACTCCGATCCCGACGAGGTCGAGTATGGCATCCCCTGCAACGATGACGCCATCTCCGCTGTCACCCTTATGTGCGAGCTCATGGCTGACGCCTGCCTCGCTGGCTCCGGCAAGGAGCAGGTCTCCGAGGCCGAGATGGCCGCCGAGCCCAAGGCCGAGTAAATCAGTCCTATTTAAGTCTTTTTCATCTCTTTGAAAGGAACCACAATGGCCCAGATTACTGCCGCTATGGTCAAGCAGCTCCGCGAGATGACCGACTCCCCGATGATGGAGTGCAAGAAGGCTCTCGTCGAGGCTGACGGCGACATGGACGCCGCTGTTGACGTTCTGCGCAAGAACGGCCTCGCCAAGGCTGCCAAGAAGGCTGGCCGTGAGACCAACGAGGGCGCTGTCGCCGCGTTCGTCTCCGAGGATGGCAAGACCGGCGCTCTGCTCGAGCTCTCCTGCGAGACCGACTTCGTGGGCTCCAACGCCAAGTTCACCGGCTTTGCTTCCAAGGTCGCTGAGGTTGTCGCGACCACCGAGCCTGCTGACGTCGATGCTCTGCTCGAGAAGCCGATGGGCGAGGAGACCGTTTCCTCTGAGCTCACCGAGATGATTCACATCATGGGCGAGAACATGAAGATCTCTCGTTTCGCCGCTCGCAAGGCCGAGAACGGCGCCCTCGCTTCTTACATCCACATGGGTGGTAAGATCGGCGTCCTCGTCGAGTTCGCTTTCGAGAAGGCCGAGACCGCTCAGGCTGACTCCTTCAAGACCTTCGCTCACGACGTTGCCCTTCAGGTTGCCGCCGTCGCCCCGATCTGCGCTACCCGCGATCAGGTTCCGGCTGAGACCGTCGAGCACGAGAAGCAGATCTACATGGCTCAGGCCGCCGAGTCCGGCAAGCCCGAGGCCATCCAGGAGAAGATGGCCGTCGGCCGTCTGGAGAAGTTCTACAAGCAGTCCGTGCTCACCGAGCAGGAGTTCATCAAGGACAGCTCCCTCACCATCAAGAAGTACGCTGAGCAGGTCTCCAAGGAGCTCGGCGATACCATTACCGTCGTTGCCTTTGACCGTCTGGTCCGTGGCGAGTAAATAAGCTCTTGTAGCTGGTAATGAGCAGGCTGTGGGTTTTACTCACAGCCTGCTTTTTCATGGCTCTTATCAGAGCCTTTGCTATCATATTGAGAGTCTAATTAAAGGAGGATCGCTTTGTCCGACATCCGATATAAACGCGTGCTTCTGAAGCTTTCCGGAGAAGCACTGATGGGCGATGGCCAATATGGCATCGATCCCAAGGTTACCGACCATCTTGCCAAGCAGGTCAAGGAGCTGCTCGCTGTTGGTCACGAGGTCGGCGTTGTTGTCGGCGGCGGCAACATTTTCCGCGGCATGGCCGGCGCTGCCGGTGGCATGGAGCGCGCCCAGGCCGACTACATGGGCATGCTGGCAACCGTTATGAATGCGCTCGCCCTTCAGGATGCCTTCGAACACAACGATGTTCCCTGCCGCGTGATGAGCGCTATCCAGATGAACGAGATCTGCGAGCCTTATATTCGCCGTCGCGCCATCAACCACCTTTCCAAGGGCAATGTTGTCATTTTTGCCGCCGGTTCGGGCAATCCGTACTTTACGACCGACACCGCCGCGGCTCTTCGTGCCTGCGAGATCGGTGCCGAGATTCTGATTAAGGCCACCAAGGTTGACGGCATCTACGACAAGGATCCTGTCAAGTGTTCCGATGCCGTCCGTTTTGACAAGATTACCTATCACGAGGTTCTCGTCCGCGGTCTGCAGGTTATGGATTCCACGGCCACGGCGCTGTGCCAGGATAACCGTATGCCGATTTTGGTCCTCAACATCGATGGCGAGGACACCGTCAAACGCGCGCTTTCGGGTGAGCCCGTCGGCACGCTCGTCTATCAGGAGGATTAAGCATGGCAGAGAATATCACCGCCCACATGGACAAGTCGCTCGAGTCCCTCAAGCACAACTTCTCCAAGGTTCGCACGGGCCGCGCCAACGCTAACATTCTGTCCGACATTTCGGTCGATTACTACGGTGTTTCCACGCCGGTTACCCAGGTTGCCGCCGTTAAGACCCCCGAGGCTCACATGCTGCTTATCGAGCCCTGGGACAAGGCGCTCGTCAACGCAATCGTGAAGGCTATCAGCGCTTCCGATCTGGGCATTACTCCCAACTCTGACGGTACCGTCGTGCGCCTGCCGTTCCCGGCTCCCACCGAGGAGCGTCGTCGCGAGCTCGTCAAGGAGTGCCGCGAGTATGCCGAGCAGGCCAAGGTCTCCATTCGCAACATCCGTCGCGACTTTAACAACAAGCTCGAGCGCGATGAAGAGCTCACCGAGGACGATGTCCGTCGCGAGCAGGCCAAGGTCCAGAAGTATACCGATGAGTATGTTGCCAAGGTTGAGGAGCTTCTGAAGGAAAAAGAAGCCGAGGTCATGGAGATCTAAGGTGCAATACGACGAGAACAAACTGGTCGAGTACTTTGCCGACGCCCCTGCGGGCGTCGGTTTTTCCGACCTTGACCTCAATAAGATTCCGCATCATATTTCGTGCATCATGGACGGTAACGGTCGCTGGGCCACGGCGCGCGGTCTTGCCCGCACCGAGGGGCACAAGGCCGGTATCGTCTCCCTGCGCGAGATCATTACCGCATGCGTGCGTTTGGGCGTCGACGTCCTTTCGGCCTATGCGTTTTCCACCGAAAACTGGAATCGTCCGCAGCATGAGGTCAACGTTTTAATGCATCTGTTTGCTAAGACGTTTATCGATGAGCTGCCGCTGCTTAAGCGCGAAAACGTGCGCGTTGTCTTTTTGGGCGATATATCCGCACTGCCCAAGAAGACCCGCGATGTCTTTGAGCGAGGTCTTGCCGAGTGTGCCGACCATACCGGCATGACGCTGGCACTTGCCGTCAACTACGGAGCCCGTGCCGAGATCACCCGTGCCGTCCGTCAGATCGCGCTCGATGCCGCTGCCGGAAAGATCGTTCCGGCCGCTATCGACGATGATATGGTTGCTTCGCACCTGTACACCGCTGGGCTACCCGATCCTGAGCTTGTGATTCGAACCTCCGGCGAGCTTCGCCTTTCGAACTATCTGCTGTGGCAGGTTGCCTATTCCGAGTTTTATGTCACCGATACCTATTGGCCCGACTTTGATCGTTGGGGTCTTGTCAACGCCATTTTGGCCTATCAGGGCCGCGACCGTAGGTTTGGTGGACTGAGCAAGACCGAGGAGGCTTAATCGTGTCCGATCGTCCCAAGGCGTCTGCTCCCAAGGCGCCTGCCGCCAAGAGCGGCGCGGCCGCGACTTCGTGGCTTGCCGGCTTTATTACCCGTGCCGCCGCAGGTATCGTCTACGCCGTCGTATTTATTCTCTGCCTGGTTTTGGGTATCGTTCCCACCGCCATCTTCGTCTCCGTCATGAGCGGCCTGTGCTGCTTTGAGTATTTCCGCATGACGAAGCTCGATGGCAAGGTGGCCAACGAGCGCCTGGGTATCGCTGCCGCCGTGCTCTTTCCGCTCTCGGCGCTGGGCGACTCGCTGCTGTTGAATGCGCTGCTTTTTGCATTGATGCTTGCGGTGGGCATTTGGTATGTCTGTTCGTCGCGTACCCGCATATCCGATGTGGCTGTGACACTCATGGGTCCCATCTACACCGGTTTTATGCTGTCGGCCATCGTGCTGCTGCGCGATGCCGTGCCCGGTTTTGCCGGCGCCCTGCTTTCGGTGGGTGTTTGCGCGTCTCTCTGGGTCTCCGATTCGTTTGCCTACATCGTGGGCAGCCGTATCGGCAAGCACAAGATGGTCCCCAAGATCTCTCCCAAAAAGAGCTGGGAGGGCTTTGTCGGCGGCATCTTGGGCTCGGTTCTTATCTGGCTTATTTTGTGGGCGACGCATTTCTATAAGCTGAGCTTGCCCTATGCGCTGCTTTGCGGCGTGGTTGTGTCCATCCTGGGCGTTATCGGTGACCTCATCGAGTCACGCATCAAGCGTGGCGTGGGCGTCAAGGATTCTGGCAACCTTATTCCGGGCCATGGCGGCATGCTCGATCGTAGCGACTCGCTTATCTTTGGCTGCATTACCGCGCAGCTGCTTTTGATGATCGGAGGCGTGCTGTAATGGCCTTTCAGACGACGTACGCCCCCGATGGCCGTCTGCGGGTTGCAATTTTGGGCTGTACGGGCTCTATTGGCACCCAGGCGCTCGATGTTTGCCGTCAGCATGCCGACCGTCTGCAGGTGACGGCGCTTTCCGTTAATTCCAGTACCGCTGAGCTTGTTGCGCTTGCCCGTGAGTTTTCGGTTCCGGCCGTTGCCGTGGCCGACACCACCCACGGTACGGACGCTGTGCTGCAGGAGCTGCCCGAGGGCACGGAGCTCGGCGTTGGCGCACGGGCCGTGTGCGAGCTCGCATGCCGCGATGATGTCGACTGCGTGCTCGTGGCCATCGTGGGCGCTGCCGGGCTCGAAGCAAGCCATGCGGCCCTGACATCGAACAAGCGTCTTGCACTTGCTAACAAGGAGTCCCTCGTTGTCGGCGGTGACCTGCTGATGCCGTTGGCGCAGCCCGGTCAGCTTATTCCAGTCGACTCCGAGCACTCCGCCATCTACCAGTGCTATCTGGGGGAGAATCCGCGCGAGGCTCACTGCATTTGGCTCACTTGCTCGGGTGGTCCGTTCTTTGGCCGTACGCGCGACGAGCTCAATTGCGTGACACGCTCCGATGCGCTGGCACACCCCACGTGGGCCATGGGTGCTAAGATCACCATCGACTCTGCGACCCTCATGAATAAGGGCTTGGAGCGTATCGAGGCGATGCACCTGTTCGGGTGCGATCTCGACTTTATCAACGTGGTCGTTCAGCGCCAGTCAAAGATCCACTCGATGGTCGAGTATGCGGACGGCTCTGTGATGGCACATCTTGGTGCGTCCGACATGCGCATTCCCATCCAGTTCGCGTTCTCGTATCCCGAGCGGTGGGATACCCCAGCGCCTCGAATCGATTTCCGCGAGCTCGGGCAGCTTACGTTTGATGCTGCCGATATGGACACATTCCGCTGCCTGGCGCTGGCCGAGCGTGCCGGCAGAACGGGCGGCACCATGCCGTGCGTGCTGAATGCCGCCAACGAAGTTGCCGTCGATGCCTTCCTGCACGATGCCTGTACCTTTACCGATATCGACCGTATCGTCGAGTCGTGCATGGATGCACACGATACGCAGGCGGTCGCATCCTTTGAGCAGCTTCGCGATATCGATACGTGGGCTCGTGCCAAGGCCGCCGAGGTGCTCGCTGCAACCCGCTCTTAATCGTAAGGATTGCTTTTCGTTTTATGGATACTGTTCTGAGCGTTCTCTCCTCAGTCTTTTGGGGCCTTTTGATGCTATCCGTCCTCGTGTTTCTGCATGAGGGCGGCCACTTTTTGGCGGCCCGTGCGTGCGGCGTGCGCATCACCGAGTTTTTCTTAGGCCTACCGTGCCGCTTTGACATTCATCGTACGTCGCGTCGCATCGGTACCAAGTTTGGCGTGACGCCGCTGCTGCTGGGTGGCTATGCCGCTATCTGCGGTATGGACCCGACCGATGTCTCGTGCGCCGACCGTGTGCTTGCGGCGATCTATCGTCATGGTCGCGTTTCGGTTGCAGACCTTTCCGTCGAGCTGGAACTGCCCGAGGAGGATGTTCTCGAGGCTTGTGCCTTGCTTTTGGGCTGGGGTTCCATTGCGCCTTGGTACGAGGAAGGGGAGAAGCCTTCACCCAGCTATTATCCGGTTAGGTACCAGACGCTGCCGCGCGATGCTGCAGGATATACCACCTTTGACGGCCGCAAGTTCGATCGAGAGCATGCGACTGCCGAGGGCGATGTGTGGGAGCTGCCGGTCACTGCTTCGGAGTTCTTCGAGCAGGAGCGTTCGCATACCTATCTGGGCCAGGGTTTTCTCAAGCGTGCCTTTATGCTGCTCGCGGGCATTCTCGTCAATATCCTGACGGGCTTTTTGCTGCTTATGAGCATCTACTCTATCGCCGGCGTATCGGTGCCGGTCGATAGCAATGTGATCGGTCAGGTTGAAGAAGGCTCTATAGCCGCCAAGGCGGGCATTGAGGCCGGCGACGCAATTCTTAGTGTCGATGGCGTGTCCTGCTCCAGCTGGATGGATGTGTATGATGCCATCGGCAAGGCTGCCGGTCAGGACGATATCGCCATTGAGTACCAGCGCGACGGTAAGAAACTTTCGACCTCGGTCGCGCTCAGGGAGGGCGAGCGTTTGGGCGTTTATGCCTCCACGCAAGTGGTCCATTTGGACCCCATTACGTCGGCGCGCCTGTCGTTCTCCTATGTTCAGCAGACTGCCGAGGGCGTTATGCGTCTGCTGCAACCGCAGCATACGATGGAGATACTCGATCAGTCCAGCTCGATTGTTGGCATCAGCGTCATGTCTTCTCAGGCGGCTGCCGCCGGTCCCGCGACATTCTTAACGTTTGCCGCGCTCATCTCGTTCTCGCTGGGCTTTATGAACCTGCTGCCCATTCCGCCGCTCGACGGGGGAAAGCTGGTTATCGAGATCATTCAAAAGGTCGCCGGTCGCGAGCTGCCACTCAAGGTGCAGACAATCGTCAGTTATGTCGGCATCGCGCTCTTTGCGCTGCTGTTTGTCTATATGCTTCGTTCCGACGTCCTTCGATTTATTTTGTAGGGGAGTGTTTGGATTGTCTTTGTCCCATCCTTTGCCGCGCGAGCTGACGCGCCCCGTGTTTGTGGGCGACGTGCAGATAGGCGGCGGCGCTCCGGTGGTGGTTCAGTCCATGACCTGCACCGATACCGCCGACGCCCAGGCAACGCTTGCTCAAGTGCGTGCGCTTGCCCAGGCGGGTTGCGATGTTGTGCGCGTGAGCGTGCCCACTGAGGCTGCGCTCGAGGGCTTTCGCACGATTTGTGCGGAGTCTCCGGTGCCGATCGTTGCCGATATCCACTTTAACCATAAGCTCGCCATTGGCGCCGTGGAGGCCGGTGCCGCTAAGCTCCGCATCAATCCCGGCAACATTGGCGATTGGGCCAAGGTCGATGCCGTGATCGATGCCGCGGGCGCCGCTGGGTGCGCGATTCGCATTGGCGTGAACGCCGGCTCGCTTGAGCAGGATATCGCCGAGCGCGATGACCTTACGCAGCCCGAAAAGCTTGTGATGTCGAGCGAGCGTTTCGTCAAACATTTTGAGGATCGCGGCTTTACCAATATCGTGCTTTCCGCCAAGGCTCATAGCGTGTCCACGACGCTTGACACCTATCGTGCCCTGTCGCGCGAAATCCCCCATGTTCCGCTTCATTTGGGCGTGACTGAGGCCGGAACCAAGCTCCAGGGCACCATTAAGAGCTCTGTGGGCCTGGGAATTTTGCTTTCCGAGGGCATTGGCGACACCATGCGCGTCTCGCTCACGGCCGATCCGGTCGAGGAGCCGCCGGTCGCCTGGGGTATCCTGCAGTCGCTGGGTCTTCGCCGCCGTGGCCCCGAGATCGTATCGTGCCCCACGTGCGCTCGCTGCCAGGTTAACCTCATTCCTATCGCCGAGGAGGTCACCGAGCGGCTTAAGAACTACTCCGCGCCGCTTTCGATTGCCGTGATGGGCTGTGCGGTCAATGGCCCCGGCGAGGCCTCTGACGCCGACTTGGGTGTTGCCTGCGGACGAGGTCAGGGCCTGCTCTTTTCGCACGGCCAGATCATTGGTAAAGTAGCTGAGGACCAAATTGTCGACGCGCTAATGGCCGAGGTCGACAAGCTTATTGAGGAGAAATAAATGACTCGAGCAATGTATATGTCTAAGCTTTATGCTCCGACGCTCAAAGAGGATCCGGCCGACGCCGAGCTTGCGAGCCATCGCCTGCTGCTTCGTGCCGGCATGATTCGCAAGGAGGCCGCCGGTCTCTATTCCTATCTGCCGCTTGCTTGGCGCTCGATTCGCAAGATCGAGAACATCGTGCGCGACGAGATGGACGCTGCCGGCGCCCAGGAGCTCATGATGCCCATCATGGTCGATGCCGAGCTGTGGCGCGAGTCCGGCCGTATCGATGCCTATGGCAAGGAGCTCGTGCGCTTTGATGACCGCCACGGACGCGAGTTCGTGCTTGGTCCCACGCACGAGGAGACCGTGACTGCTCTGGTGCGCAACGAGCTGCGTTCCTACAAGCAGCTGCCGGTGAATCTCTATCACATCCAGGATAAATTCCGCGACGAGTTCCGTCCCCGCTTTGGCCTGATGCGCGGCCGCGAGTTCATCATGAAGGACGCCTACAGCTTCTCTGCCACGCAGGAGAGTCTGCAGGAGGAGTACGACAAGATGAAGCAGGCCTACGCCAACATCTGCGAGCGCTGCTATATCAAGGCCCTGCCCGTCGTCGCCGATTCCGGAGAGATCGGCGGCGATACCTCCGTCGAGTACATGGCGCTGGCCGACGCCGGTGAGGCTTCGCTGGTCTACTGCGACGATTGCGGCTTTGCTGCCGATGACGAGGCGGCAAGCACCAAGGTCGTTGTGACCGAGGGCCCCGGCGACGGCACACTCACCAAGGTCGAGACTCCGGGCATGGGCACCATCGAGGCTGTTGCCAAGTTCTTCGGCTTCCCCGAGAACGGTACGCGCAAGTCCCTGGCTCTCATCGACGCCGAGGGCAAGCCTGTTGTGGCCATCGTTCCGGGCGATCATGAGCTCAACGACTGCAAGGCCGAGCACGTCTTTGGCAAGGGCTATCGCATGATGACCGACGAGGAGCTGCAGACCTACGGTCTGCACAAGGGCTTTATCGGACCGGTTAACCTGCCCGAGGGCATCCGTCTAGTGTGCGACGAGAGTCTGCGCGAGTCCAAGCAATGGGCCTGCGGTGCCAACGAGGTCGATTATCACTTTACCGGTGCCTGCCCCGAGCGCGACTTTACCGTCGACGAGTGGGCCGATCTGGTCACCGTCGTCGCCGGCGATCCCTGCCCGCACTGCGGCAAGCCGCTCTCCGCTGCCCGCGGTATCGAGGTCTCTCAGGTATTCCAGCTGGGCACCAAGTACTCCGAGGCCATGGGTGCCACCTTTATGGACGAGGACGGCAAGGAGAAGCCGCTCATCATGGGCTGCTACGGCGTTGGCGTGTCTCGCTCGCTCGCTGCCGTTGTGGAGCAGCACAACGACGAGCACGGTATCGTCTGGCCGGTCTCCGTTGCCCCGTACGAGGTCGCGGTGATTCCGCTCGATCCCAAGAAGGAGGAGTGCGCTTCCGTTTGCGGGCAGATCGTCGAGGGTCTGTGCGCCGAGGGTATCGAGGTTGTCGTCGATGACCGTGATGAGCGTCCCGGCTTTAAGTTTGCCGACAACGACCTTATGGGTTTCCCATATCAGGTGATTCTGGGCAAGCGCGGTCTTAAGAACGGTACCGTTGAGCTTAAGGACCGTGCTACGGGCGAGCGCGAGGATGTGGCAATCGATGAGGTTGTCGCCAAGGTCGCCGAGCTTGTGAAGGCAGCACGCCGTTAATCGAGCCCGCTGCGTTGAGTGCGCTTACGAAGCGGCCCTGCGTCTCTCGAGGGAGAGGCGCAGGGTCGCTTTTGCGTCTAAGAATCTTTTTAGCTAAAAGAAAACCCCACAGCCCATTCGAGCTGCGGGGTTTCCCTTTGTGCCTCCGATGCGAAATGAATCGCTCAGATATTACTGATAATCGACGACGTCGATCCAGTCCTTAAGGAACTCATCGTTCACGTTGCGCTTACGAGCGAGCTCGGAAGCGGCAACGATGCTCGTCCACTGACGCACGACCTGCATGGGCATGTCAGCGCGGTCGCAGTAGAGCTCCAGGTAGGCCTCGGCCTGGTCCTTGCTGTTGAGGGCAAAGAGCAGGTAGGTGGTGGCAACGTCAGCAGCAGGGGAGCCCTGGGTGGCGTGTGCCCAGTCGCACACATAGAGCTGGCCATCGTCGCCGACGATGACGTTGGAGGGGTTGAAGTCGCCGTGGCAAACCTTGAACTCCTTGGTCATGCCGTCCAGACGCTCCTGAAGGTTGTAGCGCGTGGTGGCATTGAGCTGATCGAGGCTGTCGATCATGCGGGCGAACTTGTCGCGCTGACGGTTGAGCAGCGGGGAGGTGTAGCCGTGGATCTCGATCTGGAGGTCGACGAACATCTCGAGGTACTCACCAAAGCGCTGGGGCTCGGCAGTCATCTTCTCGGCAAGGGTGGTGCCCGGAACCTTCTCGGTCACGAGAGCCCAGCCGTTGGCGTTCTCGAGCTGAGAAACCTCGAGAGCCTTGGGGCTGCGGATGCCGCACTCATTGATGCGGGCAAGATTCAAAGCCTCGTTGAACACGTCGGAGACGGGCTTGGTCTCGTTAAAGACCTTGACGATCTTGTCACCCAGGTCGTAAACGACCTTGTTGCCGCGACGGACGAGCTCGGTCTTGGAATCGGGGAGCAGCATGATTGCATCCTTTCAACGATGCGATAGAAGCAACGGCGGGGGCGTGCGTACACCCGTGCACCCCCGCCGCAAATAACCGTGCTAAAAACTAGCAGACGGCGTAGTCCTGGGGCTCGCGGCCGTAGTAGGCGTCCAGGTAGAGCTCCTTGATCTCGCTCATGAGCGGGTAGCGCGGGTTAGCGCCGGTGCACTGGTCGTTGAATGCCTGCTCGGTCATCTCGTCGAGGGTGTCGAGGAAGTACTGCTCGTCAACACCGTAGTCGGCGATGGTCTTCTTGACACCGATGAAGTCCTTGAGCTCCTCGAGCTTCGTGATGAAGTTCTCGAAGACCTCCTTGTCGTCCTTGCCCTCGATGCCGCAGTACTTGGCCATCTCGGCGTAGTTGTGCAGCGCGTTGGGGTAAGGATACTGGGAGAAGGTACCCATCTTGACGGGAGCCTCGGCGGCGTTGTAGCGCATGACGCGGGTCAGGATGACGGCGTTTGCGAGGCCGTGGGGCAGGTGATGGAAAGCGCCGAGCTTGTGGGCCATGGAGTGGTTGAGGCCCAGGAAGGCGTTGGCGAAGGCCATACCGGCCATGCAGGAGGCGTTGTGCATCTCCTCGCGGGCATGCGGGTCCTTGGCACCGTTCGTGAAGCTGGAGGGCAGGTTCTCGAAGACGAGCTTAGCAGCGCGCTCGGAGAGGCCCTTGGTGTAGTCGGAAGCCATGATGGAGACGTAGGACTCGATGGCGTGGGTCATGACATCGATGCCGGAGGCAGCGGTCAGGCCGCGCGGGGCGGTCATGCAGTTGTCGGCGTCGACGATAGCCATGTTGGGGAGCAGCGCGTAGTCGGCGAGCGGCCACTTGATGCCGGTCTCCTTGTCGGTGATGATGGCGAACGGCGTGCACTCGGAGCCGGTACCCGAAGAGGTCGGGACGGCGACGAAGTAGGCCTTCTTGCCCATCTCGGGGAAGGTGAAGATACGCTTGCGGATGTCCATGAAGTCCATGGCCATGTCCTCAAACTTGCACTCGGGGTGCTCGTACATCATCCACATGATCTTGCCGGCGTCCATAGCGGAGCCACCGCCGACGGCGATGATGACGTCCGGCTCAAAGAGAGCCATCTGCTTGGCGCCGCGACGTGCGCACTGCAGCGACGGATCGGGCTCGACGTCGTAGAAGCAGTCGTGGGCGATGCCCATCTCGTCGAGCTTGGCCTCGATGGCGCGGGTGTTGCCATTCTTGAAGAGGAACTGGTCGGTGACGATGAAGGCGCGCTTCTTGCCCATGACGGTACCGAGCTCGTCGAGGGCGACGGGCGTGGAACCCTTCTTGAAGTAGACCTTCTCGGGAGCGCGGAACCACAGCATGTTCTCACGGCGCTCGGCCACAGTCTTAACGTTGATCAAGTGCTTCACCCCAACGTTCTCGGAGACGGAGTTGCCGCCCCAGGAGCCGCAGCCCAGGGTCAGAGACGGCTTCATGCCAAAGTTGTACAGGTCACCGATGCCGCCGTGCGAGGACGGGGTGTTGATGACGATACGGCAGGCCTTCATGACGTGCTCGAACAGGCTGATCTTCTCGGCCTGGGCGGGGTGCACGTACAGAGAGGCGGTGTGGCCCGGGCCACCGGCGAGCACCAGGTGCTCGGCCTTGTCGACGGCCTCCTGGAAGTCCTTGGCGTGGTACATGGCCAGGACCGGGGAGAGCTTCTCGTGGGAGAACTCCTCCTTGGCGGGGTCGGTGGAGGTGACCTCGGCGATCAGGATCTTGGTCTTGGCGGGAACCTCGATGCCGGCGAGCTCGGCGATCTTGGCGGCAGCCATGCCGGGGATGCGGTGGTCGAGAGCGCCGTTCTTGAACATGGCGGCACGCAGGGCCTCCATCTCGGCACCCTGCTTGACGAAGTAGCAGCCGCGCTTCTGGAACTCGGCCTTGACCTGGTCATAGATGGTGTCGATGACGGTCACGGACTGCTCGGAAGCGCAGATCATGCCGTTGTCGAAGGTCTTGGAGTGGATGATGGAGTTGACGGCGAGCAGCACGTCGGCGGTGTCGTCGATGACGACCGGGGTGTTACCGGCGCCAACGCCCAGGGCGGGCTTGCCCGAGGAGTAAGCGGCCTTGACCATGCCCGGGCCACCGGTGGCGAGGATGATGTCGACGTCGCGCATGACCATGTTGGTCAGCTCGATGGAGGGGACATCAACCCAGCCGATGATGCCCTCGGGGGCACCGGCCTTGACGGCGGCATCAAGCACGAGCTTGGCGGCGGCGATGGTGCACTTGGCGGCAGCCGGGTGCGGGGAGATGATGATGGCGTTGCGGGTCTTCAGGCTGATCAGCGTCTTGAAGATCGCGGTAGAAGTGGGGTTGGTCGTCGGGATGACGGCGCCCACGATGCCGATGGGCTCGGCGATCTTGGTGATGCCGTAAGCCTCGTCGCGCTCCAGGACACCACAGGTCTTGGTGTTCTTGTAAGCGTTGTAGATGTACTCTGCGGCGTAGTGGTTCTTGATGACCTTGTCCTCAAGAACGCCGCGGCCGGTCTCCTCGATGGCCATCTTCGCCAACGGGATACGAGCCTTGTTGGCAGCCATGGCGGCCTCATAGAAGATCTTGTCGACCTGCTCCTGCGTGTACGTAGCAAAAAGCGCCTGGGCCTCTCGCATCTGAGCGAGCTTAGCCTCAAGCGCCTCTACGTTGTCCACAATTGCGGGAGTAGTGTTTTCCGGTGACTTTTTCACCATTTGTGTCTCCTTGCGATCGGAGATTTACCCTACGTCTTGCATGATAGCAAGAAATTAATCGGCGAACGGTCAGATTCCTCTAAAAGGCACACTAAAACGCTTCAATATACTGAAGCGTTTTAACTAAACTATCCTATAGCATCGCCCCACTCATTGGGGACAGGCTTACATGAGTGCTTTCACTCATGTAAGCCTGTCCCCAATGAGTGCAAAAAGGCGCCCTCCGTAGGGGAGAGCGCCTTTGGTAAGTTCTATGTGAACGCGAGGTCTTTGACCCGGAGAGTCCGAGGTACTTGTTGGTAAGACCTTATTTAGGAGCGCGCAACCTTGCCGGACTTGAGGCAGGTGGAGCAAACGTTCATCTTGCGACGGTGACCATCGACGACGACGTAGACGCGCTGGATGTTGGGGCGGAACTTACGGTTGGTGACGCGGTGAGAGTGGCTGATGGAGCGACCGGCAACGGGGTGCTTACCGCAAACTTCGCAAACTTTGGACATAACTGACCCTCCTTGGGCGACAAACGAACATGTCGCGTTAACAAACAAGCCTGAACTATAGCACAGAAGCAGCTCCCTGTGCGTAATCTACACAGAGATATTTCTCTTTTGGCGATAGTGCCCACGCCACGGCCCTGGACGTAGATCCGATTTGCGTGCAGCAGAGGGGATTATGCCAGCTCGTGTGTGCGTTTTCAAGCTCGTCCCATAAATATATATAGGTTTATTGAGCATTGGGCTCCGTTTACGGAATGCTCTGTATTTATGCTCGCAATTCAGCTTGAGGTTGGCTACACTATCCCATGACCATTAAAGGAGTACGAGATACCCACATGGAATTACATAGCTGCCAAAGAGCAGCCCTTCCTGTGGGTGTCTGGTTCCGCTTTGAGCGGTCGGGCATCTATTTTTTTGACTGTGTCAGCAGTCAAGACATGTGAGGAAGGAGATCGATGGGCACGACTTCCCCCAAGGCGGTCATTATGGACGAGACCGCCGTCAATCGAGCGATGACCCGCATCGCGCACGAGATTCTCGAGCGCAACGAGGGCTGTGAAGACCTCGCTCTGGTCGGCATCGTCACGCGCGGCGACCTTCTGGCAAAGAAGCTCGCCGAGGAGATCAAGGAGATCGAGGGCGTCGACGTTCCGCTCGGCAGCCTCGACATCAGCTTCTACCGCGATGACTACGCTACCAATTTCGCTCCCGCGATCCACGCCACCAACATTCCCTTTAGCGTCGACGGCAAGCGCGTCGTGCTGGTGGACGACATCCTGTATACGGGCCGTACCATTCGCGCCGCTCTCGACGCCGTCATGGACTTGGGCCGTCCGAGCCGTATTGAGCTGGCAGTCCTCGTTGACCGCGGCCACCGCGAGCTCCCCATCTCGCCGGACTTTGTCGGCAAGAACGTTCCCTCGTCGCATGAGGAGAACGTGCACCTATATATGAAGGAAGTCGACGGCCACACCGCCGTCGAGATTAACGACGTCGCGCCGGGTTCCCACGTGGGCTCCGCGCCGCTGGGAGGTGAGTAGTACCGTGGCGTTCAACCATAAGCACCTGATCGACATTACCGAGTACTCCGAAGAGGACATTAAGCTCATCCTCGAGACCGCCAAGGCGTTCTCCGAGGTCAACGAGCGTGCGATCAAGAAGGTCCCCACGCTCAAGGGCAAGACCATCGTCAACATGTTCAACGAGCCCTCGACGCGCACCCGCAGCTCCTTCGAGCTCGCCGAGAAGCGTCTTTCGGCCGACAGTCTTAACTTTGGCGGCTCCTCGACCTCCACGGTCAAGGGTGAGAGCCTCGTCGACACCGTCGAGACCCTCAACGCCTATAAGATCGACTGCATCGTCGTTCGCGATAAGCACGCCGGTGCTCCCTACATCGTCACGCAGAACTCGCCCGCAAGCGTCATCTGCGCCGGTGACGGCAAGCACAACCATCCCACGCAGGCCTTGCTCGACCTGTACACCATCTGGGAGCACAAGGGTGACTTCCACGGTCTGAAGGTCGCCGTCGTCGGCGATATCGCCCACTCCCGCGTGTGCGGCTCGCTGATCCCCGCCCTTAAGATCATGGGCTGCGAGACCTACGCCGTCGCCCCCGGCACGCTGCTGCCGCCGGCGCCCGAGGTCCTGGGCTGCGACCACGTGACGAGCGACCTCGATTCCGTCCTGCCCGAGCTGGACGTCGTCTACATGCTGCGCGTGCAGCAGGAGCGCCTCGAGGGTGCCCCGTTCCCGACCATTCGCGAGTACCACAAGCTCTTCGGCCTGACCAAGGACCGCGAGAAGCTCATGAAGCCCGATGCGATCATCTGCCACCCGGGCCCCATCAACCGCGGCGTTGAGTTCGACTCCTATATGGCCGACCACCCGCAACGCTCCGTCATCCTGGAGCAGGTCTACGCCGGTATCTGCGTGCGTATGGCTATCCTGTATCTGCTGCTTGGAGGTGCCGATAATGGCCTTGCTTCTTAAGAATGCCCACGTCGTCGACCCGTCCGTCGAGCTTGACGGTGTCGTTGACGTCCTGATTGACGGCGACAAGATCGCCGAGGTCGGCGAGAATCTCGCCGTCGAGGGAGCCGAGGTCCGCGACCTTTCCGGCAAGTACCTCGTCCCTGGCCTGGTGGATATGCACGTTCACCTTCGCGAGCCCGGCTATGAGGTCAAAGAGGACATCGAGAGCGGTACCCGCGCAGCTGCCAAGGGCGGCTTCACCGGCGTGTGCGCCATGCCCAACACCGATCCCGTCACCGATAACGGCACCGTCGTGGAGTTCGTCAAGTCCCGCGCTGCCGAGGTCGGTCACTGCCGCGTCTATCCGTCGGGCGCCATGACCCGCGGCCTTAAGGGCGAGGCTATGTCCGAGATGGGTGATATGGTCGCCCACGGCGCCGTCGCCTTTACCGACGACGGTCGCGGCGTACAGGGCGCGGGCATGCTCCGTCGCTGCATGGACTACGGCAAGATGTTCGGCAAGGTCTTTATGAGCCACTGCCAGGACGAGGACCTGGTCGGCCACGGCCAGATCAACGAGGGCAAGGTTTCGACCCGTCTGGCCCTCGAGGGCTGGCCGGCTGCCGGCGAGGAGCTCCAGATCGCTCGCGACATCGAGATTGCTAAGCTGACCGGTGCCAAGCTGCACATCCAGCACATCTCCACCGCCCATGGCCTGGAAATCGTGCGCGCCGGTAAGGCCGCTGGCGTTCGGGTTACCTGCGAGGCTACCCCGCACCACATGTTCCTGACCGAGAACGACCTGGACGAGACCTACAACACCTCGCTCAAGGTCAATCCGCCGCTGCGCACCGACGAGGACGCCGAGGCCATCCGTCAGGGTGTCATCGACGGTACCGTCGACGTTATCGTCACCGATCACGCTCCGCACACTCCGTGGGAGAAGGCCCGCGAGTTCGAGCTCGCACCCTTTGGCATGATTGGCCTCGAGACCTCGCTGTCGCTCGTGCTCACCGAGCTGGTCAACACGGGCAAGATGAGCGTGGGTCGCATGGTCGAGCTCATGGCCATCAAGCCGCGTGAGATCCTGGGCCTCGACCAGGTTCAGGTCAAGGCGGGCTCCGTTGCCGACCTGACCGTGTTCGACCCCACCGTAACCTGGACGGTTGGCGAGGACGGCTACGAGTCGCGTGCCGAGAACTCCGGTTTCGCCGGCCGCACGCTTACCGGTCGTGCCACCGATGTGTTTGTCGGCGGTAAGCAGACGCTCGCCGACGGCTGCATCTGCTAGCATAGCCTTATCGCTTTTGTGCGCGGTGCCCTTGCGGTGCCGCGCTTTCTGTTCGTTTTGACCATGCAACCGCATGGGGGATTGGAGCGTCTATGCCCACACCTTCCACTGCACGCATGCACGACTTCGAGGTCGTATCGAACCAGGAGATCGCCGACGGCATCTTCTCGCTCGTCATCTCGGCCCCCAAGCTTGCAAGTGCGCTCAAGCCCGGTCAGTTTGTGAACATTGCCGTGCCCGGCGATGCGTCCTCGCTGCTTCGCGTGCCCCTGAGCTTCTATCGCGCCGACGCCCAGGCCGGCACCGTCGAGCTGTGGTACGCCGTCGTGGGCGACGACACCCGTCGTCTGTCGCAGATGGCCCCCGGTTCCACCTCTAATCTGCTGGGCCCTGGCGGCCGCGGCTGGCTTGTGCCCGAGGGCACCAGGAAGGCACTACTCGTTGCGGGCGGCATCGGTGTTCCGCCCGTGCTGTGCCTTGCCGGTAAGCTTGCCGAGCAGGGTGTGGCCGTTGACGTGTGCCTGGGCTTTTGCACTGCGTCCAAGGCCGTGGGCATCGATGAGTTCCGCGCGCTGGGCGCTACAGTTAACGTGTGCACCGATGATGGCACGCTGGGCACGCACGGTTTTTGCACCGACCCGGCAGCTGAGCTGCTCGGCGAGGGCGGCTACGACTATGTGGCCAGCTGTGGCCCCGCTGTCATGATGAAGAAGGTCGCCGCCGCTGCCGCCGAGGCCGGTGCGTACTGCGAGGTGTCGCTTGAGCGCATGATGAGCTGTGGCTTTGGCGCCTGCAACACCTGCAATGTCGAGACGGTCGACGGTATGAAGGGCGCCTGCATGTGCGGCCCCGTGTTCGATGCTTCCAAGGTGGTGGTCTTCTAGTGGGTACCGTGAACATGGCCGTCGATTTCGGCGGCGTCAAGATGCAGAACCCCATCAACACCGCAGCCGGTACCTTTGGCTACGGTTGGCAGTTCCAGAACTTCTTTGATGTCTCCCAGCTGGGCGCCATCACCACCAAGGGTTGTGCTGCCGAGCCCTGGCCCGGCAACCCCGCGCCCCGCATGGCCGAGATCCCGGGCGGCATGATCAATTCCGTGGGCCTTCAGAACCCCGGTGTGGCCGCCTTTGCCCGTGAGTCCGGCCCGTGGCTCGAACAGCTTTCCAAGGACGGCTGCCAGGTCATCTGCCAGGTCGCCGGCCACTCCGTTGACGAGTTTGTGCGCGCGCTCGAGATGTATGTCGAGCTGTGCCCCTGGGCTGCCGGCTACGAGATCAACGTGAGCTGCCCCAATATCGCCGCCGGCGGTGCCGCCATGGGTTCCTCGCCCGAGGGCGCCTCTGCCGTTATGGCTGCTTGCCGCAAGGTAACCGATAAGCCGCTGTTCGTAAAGATGGCTCCGGTCAACGTTGCCGAGATTGCCAAGGCTCTCGAGGCCGCTGGCGCCGACGGACTTTCAGTCATCAACTCCATCCAGGGCATGGCCATCGATGTTCATACTCGCAAGTCCCGCGTGGCCAAGCCCAAGGGTGGCCTTTCGGGCCCGCTGTGCCACCACATCGCCGTGCGCATGGTCTGGGAGGTCGCCCAGGCTGTCGATATCCCCATCAATGGCGTCGGCGGCGTCATGACAGGTGAGGACGCGGCCGAGTTTATCCTGGCCGGTGCCACCTGCGTATCGGTCGGCATGGCCAACTTCGTCGATCCGTGCGCTTCGATTAAGATTGCGCGCGAGCTCGAGGCCTGGGCCGAGTCCCAGGGCGTGAAGGACATCAACGAGCTGGTAGGTGCTTTCGAATGCTAGAGACCGATGCCCGCGACCGCGTTATCGTCGCTCTCGACTGCGACCGTGAGCGTGCGTTCGAGCTCGCCCACGAGCTTTCTGGTCATGCCGCCTGGCTTAAGGTCGGCATGACGCTCTATTACGCTGAGGGCCCCGAGATCGTCAAGACGTTCAAGGACCTGGGCTTTAAGGTCTTCCTCGACCTCAAGTTCCATGACATTCCGCATCAGGTGCGCGGTGCCGCCCGTTCGGCCTCGCTTGCCGGTGCCGACCTGCTCTCGGTCCATGGCTTGGGTTCTGGTGCCATGCTCGCTGCGTGCCGTGAGGGTGCCGAGGAGGCGCGCGAGGACCGCGCCAAACTCGTTGCCATTACCGTGCTCACGAGCATGAACCAGGAGTCGCTGGCCGAGATTGGCGTCGATTCGCCCGTGGCCGAGGAGGCCGCCCGCCTGGCAAAGCTTGCCCAGGCCAACGGCATCGACGGCATCGTGTGCTCGCCGATGGAGGCCCATGACATGCGTGAGCTGCTCGGTCCCGACGCGCTGATCGTGACTCCGGGCGTGCGTCCGGTGGGCGCCGCCTTGGGCGATCAATCCCGCGTGGCGACGCCCTCCCAGGCTATCGAGCGCGGTGCGAGCCACATCGTGGTTGGCCGACCCATCACCGGTGCCGACGACCCGGTTGCCGCCTTTGACGCTATCGTTGCCGAGCTGGTCGAAAACGTCGCCTAAAAGATTCCCTCAAGTCACCACTTTTAGGTCTCATTAGCACAAATTAGCCCCTGTTCCTGCGAAAACTTTCCCATCCTTTGTGTGGAATCGCAGGTCAGGGGCTCAACTTTGACCTCCGTATATTGCACTTTTCGCAGGTATCGTCTAACCTATGATGCCGTCGATTGGGCATTTAGTGCGTTTGACGTGCTAAAATGCCAATTATTGCATCAGATATAACCCAACTATTTGGAGGTTCGAATGGCACTCCCTCAGCTTACCGACGAGCAGCGCAAGCAGGCTCTTGAGAAGGCTGCCGCCGCACGTCACGCCCGCGCTGAGCTTCGCGAGCAGATCAAGAAGGGCGAGAAGTCCCTCGAGTCCGTGCTCAACTCCGATGACCCCATCGCTTCCCGCATGAAGGTTTCCACCCTCATCGAGTCTCTCCCCGGTTATGGCAAGGCTAAGGCCGCCAAGATCATGGAGGAGCTCGGCATCTCCGCTACCCGTCGCGTCCAGGGCCTCGGCGTCCGTCAGCGCGAGCAGCTCCTCGAGCAGCTGACCAAATAAGTGAGCGCTCAGGATTCAAAGCTCTTTGTGATTTCTGGACCGTCAGGTGCAGGCAAGGGCACGCTCGTCACTCGTGTGCGCGAGCGTCGCTCGAACCTGGGCCTGACGGTTTCGGCTACCACGCGAGCACCACGCAAAGGTGAGGTCGACGGCGTCAACTACTTTTTCCTGACGCGCGAGGAGTTCGACCGCCGCGTGGCAAACGGTGAGTTTGTTGAGTGGGCCGAGGTCCACGGCAACTGCTACGGCACGTTGGTGAGCGAGGTCACATCCAAGCTCGCCTCTGGCTCGTCTCTGATCTTGGAGATCGATGTCCAGGGAGCCCTGCAGGTCAAGGAGCGTTTCCCCGAGGCCGTGCTGATTTTTATCAAGCCTCCTTCGCTCGAGGTGCTTCGCGATCGCCTGGTCGGTCGCGGTACCGAGACGCCCGAGACGATCGAGCTGCGTATGGCAAACGCCGCCGATGAACTTGCCCTTGCCGACCGCTACGACGACGTCGTGGTGAATGACGATCTCGACCGCGCGACCGATGAGCTCGTTCGCGTTCTCGATATGCATGAAAGGATCTGAGGTCCGTGTCCGTTGTAAAGCCTTGCATTGACGATCTTCTGGAGAAGACCGATCACAACCGCTTCCTGCTCGCCTCGCTTGCCTCCAAGCGCGCCTGCGACATTAACAGCATGCTGCGTGGTCAGCACAACCGCGTGCTCGCCGTCCAGGATGTCGACGACATCACCATTGCACTCTCCGGTGCCGATACCATCTCGATGGCTATGGACGAGATTGTCGACGGCGATATCTCCTACGACGAGGCCCGTTACGAGAAGGCGCTCGGCCACAAGGTCGCTGAAGCCTAAATGGCAGCTCGCGTCTGCCTGGTCCACTATCACGAGGTTGGACTGAAGGGCAAGAACCGCGCACATTTTGAGCATATCCTCATGGATAACATCAAGGCGGCCTTGGCCGCCTTTTCCGTGAATGCCGTGTCTCGAATTTCCGGTTATATCCTCGTGACCTTTAACGAGCATCAGGCCGACGAGGCGGCGCGCGTCATTCGCACCGTCCCCGGCGTTGCCCGCGTGTCCCTGGCATATCACACGAACCGCGACCCGCAGGAATACTGCGCCGCCGCCGTGAAGGCGCTGCGCGAATTTGGTCCCTTCGAGTCGTTTAAGGTGCATGCCAAGCGCTCTAACACCGACTACGAGCTCACCTCGATTGATATCAATCGACAGGTCGGCGAGGTACTGTGCGAGGCGTTTCCCGATAAAAAGGTCCAGATGCACGATCCCGACGCGATGGTGCACGTGCTGGTGGTCCAGGGTAGCGTCTATGTGTATGCGCGCTCTGAGCGCGGCGTGGGTGGTCTTCCGGTGGGGTCTGCCGGCAAGGTTGTGACGCTGCTTTCCTCGGGTATCGATTCGCCGGTGGCGACCTGGATGCTCGCGCGTCGCGGCGCGGTGTGCGTGCCGGTACATTTCTCCGGTCGTCCTCAGACGCCCGATACGAGCGAGTATTTGGTGCAGGACATCATCCGTGCGCTTGAGCCGGGTGTCCAGATCGGCCGCCTGTACGTGGTGCCGTTTGGCGATTGCCAGCGTGAGATCTCGGTGACCTGCCCCAGCAACCTGCGGGTGATCATGTATCGCCGCATTATGTATTCGGTTGCTGAGCGCATTGCTCATATCGAGGGCGCCAAGGCTATCGTGACCGGCGAATCGCTCGGTCAGGTTGCATCCCAGACGCTCGAGAACATTATGGCCGTCAACGAGGCCGTCAAGATCCCCGTGTTCCGCCCGCTGATCGGTTCGGACAAGCAGGAGATCATTGCACGCGCTGAGGAGATCGGTACGTTCGGTATCTCGACCGAGGCTGCTCCCGACTGCTGCACGCTGTTTATGCCGCGTCGTCCCGAGACACACGCCAAACTCGATGCCGTGCACGAGGCCTGGGAGCTGTTCGACCACGAGGAGATGATCGAGCGCCTGCTTAAGCAGACCGAGTACATCGACTTCTCCAGCAACACGTATAAGGCCCCTAAGACCTTAAAACGCAAACATTCCGAGCTCGCTCCACGTGAGATTTACCAAGATCACGAATAATGTTGTGTATAGACCGGCGGTGATTTTGCATCGTCGGTCTTTTTCTATCTGGACTTTTGGCGATAAACGGTTCATTTATCGACGTGTGCCTGAATTAATGGACATTTTTTCGCAAGGTTTTGGTCAGCTTTTGGTTTGACCGTGATAGCCGGTGTGGGCATGTGGAGGCTGCAGCGCTCGTTTCCTGACACGATGGTGTTGGGAGGTGTTTGCTATGGCGCAGCGCGAGCAACACGAACGGGTTAAACGGATGGATCGCTTGGCAGAAAAGCTGCTCGGCCATAAGGCGGTGGTCGTGGCGATTCTGGTTGCCATTGCCGCCGCGAGCGGCTTGGCGATGGCAAGTTTTAGTAGCCGCTCCAGCGGCGTGTCGTTTGAGCGTAGTGATGAGGCGAGCGCCTCGGATGTGCGCGAGGCCGGGGATGCGTCACCCGACGATGCTGATGAGTCGTCTGCCAAGAGCTCTTCTGCTGCCGAGGTGTACGTCGATGTTGATGGCGCCGTTGTGAGGCCAGGCGTGTACCGGCTCAAAGATGGAGCACGGGTGTCCCAGGCGATTGATGCCGCCGGAGGGCTTACGGCCGAGGCGGATGTGACGGGTCTTAACCGTGCGTCCAAGATCACCGATGGTCAAAAGATCTATGTGCCGACGGTAGGGGAGCAACAAACGGCTGCGGCCGTCGGCGGCGCCGAAAGCAGTGCTTCCACGACCCCTGGTACAGGGTCTTCGTCGGGACTTGTGAATATCAATACGGCAAGTGCGGCGGAGCTGCAGACGCTTTCGGGCATCGGGCCTTCTATGGCCCAGTCAATTATCGACGAACGGACGCAAAACGGGGCCTTTGCCTCGGTCGATGACCTTATGCGCGTATCGGGGATCGGTGAGAAGAAACTCGCCAAAATTAAAGATTGCATCTGCGTATGAGTGCGACCGAGCGCGAGCATGTGATGCCACCGCGCCCATTGATGCCGTGGACGATAGCCCTTTGTGCCGGCTTGTGTGCGAGCTGTGGGTTAGTGCTTAACATGGCGGCCGATGCGCTGCTGGGAGAGCGGGCGGCGCCCGTCACATTGCTTATGGCCATTCCCGTTGCGGCAGCAGGGTGCATCGTATTGGCTCGGTCCTGCATGCGCCTTGTGCGGTGGAGGCGATGGCTGTATGCCGCGGCCCTCGGCCTCGTGGCGGGAGCGGTAGTGTCCGCGGGTTGGGCGATAGGGGCGCTGCGCGCTTCGAGGGCGTTGGATAATCGGGCTGCGAGCAGTCTCGAGTTTGTTGTGTGTGGCGACCCGTCCATCAATGACGGTGCGTACTCCTATACCTGTGATGCGTATGCGGGCGAAAAGCGTTTGGGTCAGGTACGGCTGTCGTGTGATCGTGAGCTTGGCGCCGGTTCGCATGTACGTGCTATCGGTCGAATTTCGCGCTTTGAGAATGATGCGTATGGGCGCTCACGCGTGCTTCGGGGCGAGCTTCGAAAGGTTAAAGTCGTCCGGTTGGTATCGATCGACGAGGGCCCTCCAGGCCCGTTGTCTTGGCTTCGAAACGAGCTCCTTGCCGTTATCGCGCCCGCGACCGACCCAGCGCGCTCGCTCATCGCCGGCGTTGTCTGTGGGCGCTCGTCCGAGCTGCGCGCCCAGCCTGCGGGCGAATGGTTTTCGGTAACGGGCACCGCACATCTCATCGCCGTTTCGGGCAGTCATCTTGCCATCGTGGGGTTTGTGATTGAGAGTGCCCTGCAAAAGACGCGTCTCTCTCGTGGGTTTCAGCGGGGGCTGTTGGTGCTGGCCCTCGCTGCCTATGCCGTTTTTACTGGCGCTTCGCCCTCGGCCGTGCGCGCGTGCTGTATGGTGGCGGCGACGCTTGTCGCCAACGGCGCCGGACGTCGTCGGCATGGCCTCTCGGCTCTGTTTGTCACCATGGCAATCTTTGTGTTGCTGCGCCCGACGGTATTGTTCGAGATGGGTTTTCAACTATCGTGCGCCAGTGTTTTTGCCATCCTTTGTTTTTGCCCCTACGCTACCTACGCCTTGTGCGAGCTGAGCGTGCCATCGGGGGTTGCCGGTATTTTGTCCGTCACGATGTGCTCACAACTCGCGACACTTCCTGTAACCATTCCCGCATTCGGGACGTTTTCGCTCATTGCCCCGCTTGCAAATGCCGTGATCGGTCCGGTGATAAGCGTACTGCTTGCTATATCGGTTGTGCTGGTGCCCTGCTCGCTTGTGCCGCTGTTGCGTCACGGGGCGCTCGTGGGGCCCATGATTGTCGCTCGCTGCGCCCTGTTCTTTGAGCAGCTCTTTGCTGCCGTTCCGGGCGCATCCGTAAGCGTGCCGCCCGATGCGCCCTTGGTATACGTGGTGCCGTTTGCGCTGGCGGTCCTCTTGGTCTGGTGGCCACGTCCCCGCGCGCGGCCCATGGCAGTGGGGCTGCTGTGTTTGATGCTTGCGGCGGCTGTTCCGTATGTCTATTGGGATCGATGTGCGCCGCCTTCGGTAACAGTCCTCGATGTCGGCCAAGCCGATGCGATTCTGGTTCGTCAGGGTAGCGCCGTGGCGCTTGTCGACTGTGGGCTCGATGAGCGCGTGGTGTCGGCGTTGGTTCGCAATAACGTTCACCATATCGATGCCGTCTTCGTGACGCATTGGGATGAAGATCATTGGGGTGGTCTTCCCGACGTACTCGATCAGTTTTCGGTTGGAACCATTGCGGTCGCGGCCGATGCACTGGACGGCGCGCCTGTTGAGGTCCTGAATCGCCCCGGCGTAACGTATCGGCAGGTAGCCCGCGGAGACGCGGTCGATATCGGCGCATTTCGGGCTCGTGTGATGTGGCCGTTTGACACGGTGGATGGTGAGGGCAATGAGGACTCGCTTGTCTTGCTGCTCTCCTATGCTCAGGAAGGTAAGAGTCTGCGTATGCTCCTCACTGGTGATGCCGAGCTCGATCAGGAGCGCGAGTTTGTACAGGAGGTGGGCGATATCGATGTGCTCAAGCTGGGGCATCACGGCTCAAAAGTTTCCGTCGACACAGACCTGCTGGAAACGCTTAAGCCCGAGCTCTCTATCGCGAGTGCGGGCGAGGGCAACCGCTACGGCCATCCATCCGATGCCTGCATCGATGCCGTTCGCGATGCGGGCGGCGCGTTCGCATGCACCATCGAACAAGGAGACATCACCGTCTCGCCGACCGTAACCGGATTTGCCATGCGATGCCAGCGACCGTGATGCTGCCGTTGGCGCGGGATAAGCCCGTGGGCTAGAATGGCACGGTACGAACACGAGAGCCCGCGGGAGGGGAGCGCGATGTCCGAAACCGGTCTGTTGCCGGCATATCTGATCGTCGGTACCGACGGAGTCAAACGCGACCACGCTGTCTCGCGTATGAAGGCGCGTCTGGAAAAGACGGGCATGGTCGAGTTCAACCTCGACGAGCGCGATATGACCAAGGACCCTGATATCGAGTCGATTATCGGATCGCTCAACACTTTTCCTATGGGCAGTGAGTTTCGCCTGGTAATCCTTGACGGCTGCTCAAAACTCGCCAAAGCGATCTCCGAGCCGCTTGTTGAGTATCTGGCGAGTCCCAGCCCCACGACGGTCTGTCTCGTCATAGCCGATTCACTCGCCAAGAACACACGCCTGTACAAGGCGATCGCCAAGATTGACAAGAAGGCCGTGATCGACTGTTCGGGCACCAAGCGCTGGGAGCTCCCACGCCGCGTGCAGCAGATGGCGACGCAGCACGGAAAGTCCATTTCGACGGCGGCCGCCGAGGAGCTCGTTTCGCGCTCGGGCGAGAACACCCGCATGCTCGATAACGACTTGGCCAAGCTTGCCCAGATGGTCGAGGCGCCGCAAATTGAGCTTGCCGATGTGGAGCGCTGGATCGTGCGCACGGCCGAAGTTCAGCCCTGGGACTTTCTCAATGCGGTCTCAGCCCGTGACATGCGCCGCTCGCTTGAGCTTTTCAATCTACTGCCCGCCAAGAGCTATGTGTGGACCTACACGCTGCTGTGCGGACGCATCCGCGAACTTATTGTCGCCAAGGCGCTCGACTCTCGTGGACAGGGTCGCGAGCTCGCCGCGACGCTCAAGCTTCAGGCCTGGCAGGTTAAGAATCACCTGACCTGGGCGCGGCGTTTTTCTATGGCGGAGCTTGTCGGTGCGCTCGAGGGCGCGGTCGATGTGGAGCTCGCGCTGAAGGGCTCGGCCGATTCTGAGACCGCGCTTTTGCTCTGGATTACGAACATCTTGAGAAAATCGTGATGATACCTGCCTATTTGACAAATTCGTTCTATCCCTTTGAGGGGGAGCGTGCTATAGTAGGCGCTTGCATGACCTCACCGTGTCTCAGAGGTGTCATACATTTTTTGCAAGGAACTCGAAAGGAACTCCAGAAGTGGCAAACATCAAGTCTCAGAAGAAGCGTATCCGCACCAATGAGGCAGCTCGCATGCGTAACAAGGCTGTCAAGTCCGAGCTCAAGACGCTGACCAAGCACGTCCAGTCCGCCGTCGCCGAGGGCGACGCCGAGAAGGCCCAGGCTGCCCTCAAGACCGTTACCAAGCGTCTCGACATGGCTGCCGCCAAGCATGTTATCCACAAGAACCAGGCTTCCAACCGCAAGTCCGGTCTTGCCAAGCTCGTGAACAGCATCAACGCCTAAGTTGTAAATTTCACACCACACAGATTACGCGCATAAATGGAGCCTGTTTTATGGAACAGGCTCCATTTTTTGTACCGCTCGGGTAAGATAGTCCGCATGAATACTTCAATTGACATTTCCCACATCCGCAACTTCTCGATTGTTGCGCATATCGACCATGGCAAGTCCACGATCAGTGACCGCATCCTCGAGCTCACCCATACCGTCGACGAGCGTGACATGGAGTCGCAGCTGCTCGACACCATGGATATCGAGCGCGAGCGCGGCATCACGATCAAGTCTAATGCCGTTCGCGTTTCCTATGACGCCGACGATGGCGAGACGTATCAGTTCAACCTGATCGATACGCCGGGCCACGTGGACTTTACCTACGAGGTCTCGCGTTCGCTGGCCGCCTGCGAGGGCGCAGTGCTCGTCGTCGACGCCACGCAGGGCGTCGAGGCCCAGACCGTCTCCAACGCGACGCTCGCCATGAACGCCAACCTGGATATCGTGCCCGCCATCAATAAGATCGACCTGCCGTCGGCGCACCCCGATGAGGTCAAGACCGAGATCGAGGATGACCTGGCGATTCCCGCCGACGATGCCGTATGCGTATCGGGCAAGACCGGCGAGGGTATCCACGACCTGCTGGAGTCCATCGTCTTTTTGATCTCACCGCCCAAGGGCGATGCAAACGCGCCGCTCAAGGCGCTCATCCTGGACTCGTATTTCGATGAGTACCGCGGCGTCGTTGCCACGGTCCGTGTCTTTGACGGCTCCATCAAGAAGGGCGATACCCTGCGAATGATGCAGGCCAAGGGCGACTTTTTGGTCGATGGCGTGGGCGTCAAGCGTCCCGCCGAGACCCCGGTCGATGCGCTGACGGTCGGCGAGGTGGGCTACGTGGTCACGGGCCTGAAGGATCCCGAGGCCGTACGCGTGGGCGATACCCTCACGTGGGCGTCGAATCCCTGCCCCGAGCCACTTCCCGGCTATCGCGAGGCCAAGCCCATGGTCTACACAGGCCTGTTCCCCATCGATAACAAGGATTACGAGAACCTGCGTGACGCTCTCGATAAGCTGCATGTCAACGACCCGTCGTTGGTGTGGGAACCCGAGACCTCGGTGGCGCTCGGCTTTGGCTTCCGCGTGGGCTTCTTGGGCCTGTTGCATATGGAGGTCGTCAAGGAGCGCTTGGAGCGCGAGTTCAACCTGGACCTGATTGCCACGAGCCCTTCGGTGGATTATCACGTCTACAAGACTGACGGCGAGATGATTGATGTTCGCAGCCCGCAGGATCTGCCCGAGGCTACGCGCATCGAGCGCATCGAGGAGCCTTACCTCAAGGCCAAGATTATCTGCCCGCCCGAGTATACGGGTGCCGTCATGCAGCTCGCTATCGAGCACCGCGGCATTACGACCGACATGATCCATCTCACGAGCAAATCGGTCGAGATGCGCTTTGACATGCCACTCGCCGAGCTCATCCTGGACTTCTTTGACCAGCTCAAGAGTCGCACCAAGGGCTATGCCTCGCTCGACTATGAGTTCAACGAGTATCGTCCCTCCGAGCTCGTCAAGCTCGATATCCTGCTTTCGGGCGATGAGGTGGACGCGCTTTCGTTTATCGTGCACAAGGACAAGGCCTATGGCCCTGGCCCCGCGGGCTGTGCGACAAACTCAAGGAAATCATTCCACGCCAGCTGTTCGAGGTGCCCATCCAGGGCGCTATCGGCAACAAGATCATCGCCCGCTCCACCGTTAAGGCACGCCGCAAGGACGTGCTTGCCAAGTGCTACGGCGGCGATATCTCGCGTAAGCGCAAGCTGCTCGAGAAGCAGAAAGAGGGTAAGAAGCGCATGAAGGCCATCGGTTCGGTCGAGGTCCCGCAGGAGGCCTTTATGGCGATCCTCAAGGTGGACGAGTAGGTCCCATGGCGCTTTCTGAATACAGCAAGCGGCTGCTGGGCGCCTATGCCGAGCAGCCGTTCCTTATGGCTCCCATGGCGGGCGTAACCGACCCCGCCTATCGCATCATGTGTCGCCGCCGCGGTGCCAACCTTGCCTACAGCGAGATGGTGAGCGTTGCGGGCCTTGCCTATGCCAGCAACAAGACGTGGCGCCTGGTGTTGCCGGCCGACGAGGAGCAGCAGATCTGCGTGCAGCTCTTTGGTTCCAAGCCCGATCAGTTTGCGGGTGCTGTCGCTGCCGTCGAGGAGCGTGTGGGCGATCGCCTGTCGCTCATTGATATCAACATGGCCTGCCCGGCTCGCAAGGTCGTCACCAAGGGCGAGGGCTCGGCGCTTATGCGCACGCCCGATCTGGCAGAGAAGATCGTTGAGGCAGCGGTGGGCGCGGCGCACGTGCCCGTGACCGTAAAAATCCGCAAGGGCTTTTACGCCGAAGACCGCAATGCCGCGACGTTTGCCCAGATGCTCGAGGGGGCAGGGGCCGCTGCGGTGGCGGTACATGGTCGCTGTGCCACGCAGCTCTATACGGGCCAGGCCGATTGGTCGGTCGTCGATGAGGTGGCCGACGCCGTCGAGATTCCCGTTATCGGTTCGGGCGACGTGTTCTGCGCCGAGGATGCCGCGGAGCATCTGCGCAACTCCGGCGCCAGCGCCGTGTTCATCGCGCGCGGTATCTATGGCAATCCCTGGGTGTTCGGCGATGCCCGCGCCCTTGCGCTCGATGGCACGCCGGTACCGGTACGTAGCTCGGTCGAGCGCCTGGATGCCCTGCGCGAGCACCTGACGCTCACGCACGAGCTGTTGCCGCTCATGTCGCGTGCCCGTACGTACGCAAGCTGGTATCTAAAGGGGATGCCTCATGCTGCGGCCTGGCGCGCCCAAGTGGTGCGTTGCTCCACATACGAGGAGTTCATGGCATTGGTCGATGATATCGAGCGCGATGTGGTGGCCTGCGAGGCCGCACTTGCCGCCGGCGAGTCGGTGCCCGCTCATCCGCTGGAGGCCTAACGGTGGCCGTTACCGCGCTGTACGTGCATGTTCCGTTTTGCGCCCAAAAGTGCCGGTACTGCGACTTTGACTCGCGCAGTTTTGCTCCGTGCGACCTGAGCGCTGCGCTCGATGCCTATTTTGAGCAGTTGTATGCGCGCCTTGATGCCTTTGGAGACGTCGGGGCGCTTGCGCAGATCCGTACCGTCTATGTTGGCGGCGGCACGCCGTCGCTGGCGGGGGAGCGCCTGGTAGAACTCGCCCGGCGTATCTCTGCGTGCTGCAAGCCAGTTGAGTTTACCTGCGAAGCCAATCCTGAGTCGTTGACTTCGCAGCTTGCTGCGGCGCTTGCCGGGGTGGGCGTCACGCGCATTTCTCTGGGAGTTCAGACCCTCGACAACGCCGAGCTTGCCGCGATTGGCCGCATCCACGATTCGCACCGCGCCCTTGCAGCCATCGCCGCGGTGAGGGACGCTGGGCTCGATGTGTCCTGCGACCTGATGTGCGGACTTCCCGGGCAGACCGCCGTAAGCTGGCAGCGCACGCTCGATGGCGTGTTGGCGGCGGCGCCGCATCACGTGTCGGTTTACCCGCTCACGCTCGAGGAGGGCACGCCGCTTTACCGCATGGCGTGTCACGACGAGTCGCTTGAGCCCGACGAGGATTTTCAGGCTGCGTGCATGGATGCGGCGCGTGAGTGCCTGGGTGCGGCCGGCTATCACCCGTATGAGGTGGCAAGCTACGCGCTCGACGGCCATGAGTGCGCCCACAACATTGCCTATTGGACCGGACAGGGCTATCTGGGCTTGGGCCGCTCTGCCGCCGGTATGCTCGATGCCGAGGATTTCGATCGCTTGGCCGGGCTGTTTCCCGACGTGCCTGCTCGCGGCGATGCGTATCGCGTGCGCTTGGTGCAACGTGACGATGATGCGACGGCGTTTGATGCCGAGTATCTGTCGCAGCGCGAGGCTGCGGCCGAGGATCTGATGCTCGCCTGCCGCATGACGCGTGGCATTGGGCCCGACCTGTTGGTTCGCTCGGCAAGCGTGATCGCTGCAGATGAGTTGGCGGCGGCCTGTGACCGTGCTCTCGAGTTGGGCCTTGCCACCTGGGTGCCCGATCATGTTGAAGGACATGCTGGGAGCGTCACCTTAAAAGACGTTATCGCAGGTCGCGTCCGTGCCCGCTTAGCGCCCACCCACTTGGGCTGGCTCGATGGAAATGTGCTGTTCGAGCTGTTTTGGGGTCTAGCTTAGGCCGCTCGGGTAGAATTACCGCAATATATACGCTGCTGTGAGCAGGAGGTTGCCGCGCATGGCGACGATGAACGAAAAAGATTACTACGAGATTTTGGGTGTCTCCAAGGACGCCACCTCGCGTGATATACAGAAGGCCTTCCAGCAAAAGGCACGTAAGCTCCATCCTGACGTCAACAAAGAGCCGGATGCCGAGGAAAAGTTCAAAGAGGTTTCCGAGGCCTACGCTGTGCTTTCGGATGAGCAGAAGCGTGCGCGCTATGACGCCATGCGTTCGGGTAATCCCTTCGCCGGCGCTCCCACGGCTTCGCCCTATGGCGGCGGCTACGCCGGCAGCGCAGGCTATGGTAATCCCTTTGAGGGCGGCTTTCCCTTTGGTGGCGCCTGGGGCCAGCCCCGTCGCGGCCAGGCGGCCTACAACCCCGAGAGTGGCGCCAACGTGGTCGTCGATATCAAGCTCGACGCCAAGGAGGCCAAGGGCGGTGCCCGCAAGACCGTCCGCTATACGCGCTTCGATACCTGTGGTCACTGCGGAGGCTCGGGATCTGTTTCGTCCGAGCATGCACATACCTGTCCGAGCTGCGGCGGTCGCGGCCACATCGACGTCGACCTGTCCTTCCTGTTCGGTGCCGGCACGTTTCAGTCTGTCTGCCCCGAGTGCGGCGGTTCCGGTAAGGTCGTCGCCGACCCCTGCCCCGATTGCGGCGGCAGCGGCCGTGTCCGTGTGACCTCCGAGCAGACGATTGAGTTTCCCGCCGGCACGCACGATGGTGACGAGGTTCGCATTAGTGGCATGGGTCACGCCGGCACCAACGGTGCCTCGGGTGGCGATCTGGTCGGCCGCGCCCATGTCGAGGCCGAGCGCCTGGAAGGCAAGGCCCGTACAGGTTTTTACCTGATGGGCATCGTGGCGCCGTTTTTGGTGCTGTCGGCCATCTCGGGCGTGTTCTCGGCCTTTGCCATAATGTGCTTTATTCCGTTTGCCATGGGCCTGTTTATGGTGGTCTCGGACGGCGTGCTGCACCGCAGCCTGCTGTGGTGGAAGCGCGGCGCGATGCAGTTTGCCAACGGTTTTGCCAACGGATTTATGTTTGCGCTCGTGTCGGTTTGGTTTGCGAGTTGCTCGCAACGTGCCATGCTTTCGCCCTACGCAATGCAATAACATCTAGCCCTCTGTTTGCGGCCGGCCCAGCTTGGGTATAGGACGCACTGTGACAAAAATGAAAGTCGGAAGGATTCGGTCGTGTCGGAAAATAGGGATTACTACGAGGTACTTGGCGTCGACAAGGATGCCGACGCGCGGACGATTAAGCGCGCGTTTCTAAAGAAGGCCCGTACCGTACACCCGGACGTTTCGGACGACCCCGAGGCCGAGGCCAAGTTCAAAGAGCTTAACGAGGCGTATTCCGTCTTTCCGACGAGCAGAAGCGTGCTAACTACGACCGTTACGGCACCGCGGACGGCCCTGGTGGTTCGGGGTACGTCGATATCAACGATATCTTTGGTGGCATGGGCATGGACGACCTGTTCTCGTCGTTCTTTGGCGGCGGTGCCGGCGGTGGCGCCCGAAATCGCCGTGAGCGTCGTCGCGGCCGCGATATGGCCATCTCCCTTTCGGTGACCCTTGAGGAGGCGGCGCTCGGTTGCAAAAAGACGATCAGCTATGACCGCCTTGCCCCCTGCGAGGATTGCAACGGCACCGGCAGGGCCGAGGGTGCACGGGAAAAGCAGTGCAGCCGCTGCCACGGCACGGGCTATGTCACGACGGTCCAGCGTTCGTTCCTGGGCCAGGTTCAGTCTTCTTCGCCCTGTCCCGACTGCCATGGCGAGGGCACGGTTATCGACCATCCCTGCGAGACCTGCGACGGTCAGGGCCGCACGCCTTCGCACGAAAAGATCGACATCGATATTCCCGCCGGCGTTTCGACCGGTCGCCAGCTGCGCGTGAGCGGCTTTGGCGAGGCCGGTCTTCGTGGCGAGCCCTCGGGCGACCTGATCGTCAACGTGCGCGTCGCCGACCACGAGCGTTTTAAGCGCAACGGCGACGACCTGTACCTCGTGAGCGATATCTCGATTGCGCAGGCTGCGCTCGGATGCGAGATCGAGGTCGAGGGTATTATGCCTGACGAGGTCGTCAAGGTGACGGTTCCCGCCGGCACACAGTACGGTGACACCGTGAGCGTTGGCAACTACGGCATGCCCCGTATCGGCGGTGGCGGTTCGCGCGGTCGTCTGATCGTGCAGATGCGCGTGGTCGTCCCCACCAATCTCTCCAACAAGCAGCGCGAGCTGCTTCGCGCCTTTGCCGACGAGATGGGCGATGACGTCGCATCCGGTAAGAAATCCGTGACCGATCGTATCAAGAGCGCCCTCGACGATATCCTCGATTAAGGAGCCCGCGTGCTCGCACCTCATATCTCTGTCGTCAACCTCGGCTGCCGTGTCAACCGGGTTGAGTCCGACCGTATCACTGCCGATTTAATGCGCCTGGGCTTTGCGATGGTGGAGCCTCAGGATGCTGAGCTGATCGTCATTAACACCTGTGCCGTTACGGGCGAGGCCGAGGCCAAGACCCGTAAGGCCGTTCGCCATGCGCTGGCCTATCCAAACGAGCCCTATGTGGTCGTGACCGGATGTGTGGTCAATCTGCATCCCGAGGAGCTGCTGGAGCTTTCGGACCGCGTGATCGCCGAGCCGTCCAAGATCGATGTCGCCGAACGCGTCTGTGAGGTGCTGGGCGTTGAGTCAGATGACGTTCCCGCCTGCAGCGACGGCGAGGTTGTCGACGCACTCGGTCGCTCGCGTCTGGGCGTGAAGATTCAGGACGGCTGCAACCATCGCTGCACCTATTGCATCGTGTGGAAGGCACGCGGTCCCGAGCGCTCCGTGCCCGTCGAGTCCGTGCTCGAGCAAGTTCGCGAGGCCCAGGAGGCCGGTGTGCCCGAGGTGGTGCTGACCGGTGTGAACCTGGGTGCCTACGATGGCAAGAGCGCGACTGATGAACACGTCGAGATCGATGAGCTGCTCGAGGCGATCATGGAGCGCACGTCCATTCCGCATGTGCGCATTTCCTCGGTCGAGCCCATGGATATCTCCGAGTCCCTGCTTAAGGTCATGGCGCGCTATCCGAAGCGCATCGCCCCGTTTTTGCACCTGCCCGTGCAGTCTGGCTGCACCAGGACACTGCGTCGCATGGGCCGTCCCTACAGCGCCGAGGCCTTCGAGGAGACGGTGCACATGATTCGCACCAACTTGCCCCAGGCGTCTCTTTCGTGTGATGTCATCGTCGGTTTTCCCGGCGAGACGGACGAGGAGTTTGAGGAGTCGCTGGCGCTGTGCCGCCGTGTGGGATTCTCGCGTATGCACGTGTTCCGCTACAGCAAGCGTCCCGGTACCCTTGCTGCCGACATGCCCGACCAGGTGCCGCCCGAGGTTATGGCCGAGCGCAGCCGCCGCATGCGAGCCGCGGCGCAGGAGCTCGCTATTGCCGACGCTCGCCGTCGCGTGGGAACCGTCGAGCGTGCCGTGCTCGAATATGGCGACAACCTGACGCTCGGTTCGTTCCATCATGCCCGTCTTGACGATACCCGTGGACTCACAGCCCCGTGCCTGCTCGATGTTGCTATCATCGGAGTCGATGATTCCGGCTTGGTCCATGCACGCAGGGAGGTTCATGGAAGCCTCGAAGATTAGACTTACCGTTCCCGAGGGTATTGACCCTTCGCGCGTTTTGGGTGCCGGTGACGGCGTCCTTCGTGCGCTCGAGAGCTTGGTTCGCGCCCATGTGGTCGCCCGTGGCGACAGTATCGCCGTGAGCGGTGACCCGGACGAGGTCGAGCTCGTGGCGCGTTTTTTCGAGCATGCTTTTCGCGAAGCGGCCGCCGGACGCACACTGTCTGCCGACGATGTCTCTCGCTGCCTGGCCGTATTGCGCGACGGTGAGCACGAGGCTACGTCGCTTCGCGATGATGTGCTGCTTTCGTATCGCGGTCGTGCCATTCGCCCCAAGACGCTCGGCCAAAAGCGCTACGTGGATGCCATCCGCTCGCATACCATCACGTTTGGCCTTGGTCCCGCCGGTACCGGTAAGACCTATCTGGCCATGGCGCTCGCCGTTGCCGCGCTCAAGCGTCACGAGGTGGGCCGTCTGATCTTGACGCGTCCGGTTGTCGAGGCGGGGGAGAATCTGGGCTTTTTGCCCGGTACCCTCGAGGAAAAGATCGACCCCTATATGCGTCCGCTCTACGACGCCCTTTTTGACATGATGGATCGCGAGCGCACCGATGAGCTCATGGAGCGCGGCATGATCGAGATCGCCCCGCTTGCCTACATGCGCGGCCGCACGCTGAGCGATGCCTTCGTGGTGCTCGACGAGGCGCAAAATACCACGCCCGAGCAGATGAAGATGTTCCTGACGCGCCTGGGTTTTAACTCCAAGTTTGTGATTACCGGCGACCTGAGTCAGCGCGACCTGGTGGGTCGTCGCGGCGGTCTTGCCGACGTTGAGCGGATTTTAGGCCGTGTCGACGATGTCGCATTTTCTCACCTCGAGCGTGCCGACGTGGTGCGCCATGCCTTGGTGGGGCGTATCGTCGAGGCATACGATGCTTATGATGATGTACGCGATAAGCGCGTGCACGACCGAAAGGAGTCCCGTTGAGTGTATTGATCAGCAACGATGCCGAGCTCGATACGCTACTCGACGCGCAGGAGGTAGAGCACATCTGCGAGGTCGTGCTTGCCGCCGAGGGCGTTGAGCGTGAAGTTGAGATTTCCCTTTCGTATGTCGATGAGGACGAGATGCACGAGCTCAACCACGAGTGGCGCGGTATCGACCGTACCACCGATGTCCTCTCGTTTGAGTGCGACTCGGCCTTTGACGAGGATATTCCCGCCGACGAGACGCTCGAGCTCGGCGATATTATCCTGGCCCCGGAGGTCATTGCCCGTCAGGCCCCCGGCTTTGGTAATAGCCCTGCCGACGAGTGCCGCCTGATGCTCGTGCATGGCATGCTGCACCTGCTGGGGTATGACCATATCGAGGACGACGAGGCCGAGGTCATGGAGGCCCGCGAGGACGCCATCCTGCGCGATCTGGCGCTCGAGCGCGGCGAGGACCCCAAGCTGGTCCACATCGGCCCCATCACCAACCACGCCAACGACTAGGAGCCGTCTATGATTCCCGGATCGAACAAGGACCATCCGTCCTTCTTAAAGTCGTTCTCCTACGCCATGGAGGGCTTCGTCACCGCCGTTAAGACCGAGCGCAACATTAAGGTCATGCTCGTGGCGGGCGTGTGCACCGTCATTGCCGGCTGCATCGTGGGGCTCGACATTGCCGAGTGGGCCACGGTTATCATCTGCTGTGGCTTGGTGATTCACGGCGAGCTGTGCAACACCGCCATGGAGGCGATCGTCGACCTGGCGACCCAGGAGCTCCATCCGCTGGCAAAGCGTGCGAAGGATATCGCCGCCGCCTCCGTATACGTACTTTCCATCACCGCCGCGATTGTGGGATTGCTGGTATTTGCCCACGCGCTCGACTTTATTTAGAAAGGGATTTTCATGTCCGACAATATGCAGCTTATCGATGAAACTCTGGACGACGAGTCCCTGGATGCGGTGGATGCCGAAGCGAACGATGCCTATGAGGATGTCGAGGAGTTCGATCCGTTTGAGGGCATGAGCGACGAGGAACTCGACGCCCTGTGCGACGAGGGCGACAGCCTCGCGGGCTTTGGCGACGTTGAGCCTGGTTTCCGCAGCGGCTTCGTGGCGCTGGTCGGCCGCCCCAACGCCGGCAAGTCCACGCTGCTCAACGCCTGCTATGGCAAAAAGGTCGCCATCACCTCGCCGGTGGCCCAGACGACCCGCCGCCGCATGCGCGCCGTCGTCAATCGTCCCGGTTACCAGCTGGTCTTTGTCGATACCCCGGGTATCCACAAGCCCAAGGACGGCCTGGGGTCCGAGCTCAACAAGAGCGCGTTGTTCGAACTGAACGATGTCGATGTCGTCGCGTTTTTGATTGATGCCACCAAGCCGATCGGCAGGGGAGACGCCTGGGTTGCCGAGCGCGTCAAAAACGCCCGTTCCAAGAAGGTCCTGGTGCTCACCAAGGCCGATGAGGCCGACCCCGCACAGGTCATGGAGCAGCTTAAGGCCGCCCACGAGCTCATGGAATATGACGATGAGATCGTGACGTCGTCGGTCAAGAACTTCAACGTCGATGCGTTTATCGAGACCGTTGCACGCTTTTTGCCCGAGGGTCCGCGTTGGTTCCCCGAGGACATGGGTACCGACGCTTCCGACGAGACGCTCGTTGCCGAGTTTGTGCGCGAGAAGGTCTTGCGCCGCACCCGTGATGAGATCCCGCACTCCGTTGGCGTGATCTGCGATGCGCTCGAGCAGACCAAGAAGGTGCTGCGCATGCACGCCACCATTTACGTCGAGCGCGAGGGGCAAAAGGGCATCATCATCGGCAAGGGCGGCGAGATGATCAAACATATCGGTATCGACGCCCGTCGCGATCTTGAGCGCATCTTTGGCACGCAGGTCTTTTTGGAGCTGGACGTGAAGGTCAAGGCCGGCTGGCGTGACGACGAGGCCCAGATTCGCCGCTTTGGCTACAACGCCGAGGACTAAGGACGCGCGGCGCGCATGGCAGGCTCCCGGACATATCGCACGAAGGTGCTCGTCCTCGATAAGACGAAGCTCAAAGAGACGGACCTGATCTTGACGATGCTTGACGAGCGGGGTCGGCAGGTTCGCGCCGTGGCAAAGGGCGCCCGCAAACCCGGTGGGCGCCTTGCTGCGCGCTGCGAGCTGTTCTGCACCGTCGATATGCTGCTCGCGCATGGACGGTCGCTCGACGTGGTTTCCCAGGCCGAGCTTATGGAGGCGCCGCTCGGCGCTGCGCCCGATTACGAGACGACCTGTGCCGCAAGCGCGATTGCCGAGGTTGCGCGCGTGTGCTCGTTCGAGGACGCCGAGGACCCGTATACCTTTGCCATAACGCAGCGAGCGCTTGCCCTGGTGGGCAGCGGGCTCGACACGGCGCATATGGATCTACTTGTGGCGGCATATGTCTTTAAGCTGCTGTCGCACGTTGGCTATCGACCCGATTTTTCGGCCTGCGTGCTGTGCGGAGACCCCATGCTGTCGTATTTTTCGCCCCGGGCGGGCGGGCTCATGTGCGGGTCGTGCGCGTCGAGCGTTCCGGGTGCCGAGCTGGTGTCGACCGGTGAGGTCGCGTGGCTGCGCGCCCTCATGTCCATGACCTTCGATGCACTCATGGCCGAGAGGATCGATCCCCATACCGCTGCCTTTTTATTGGGGCTTTCGCATGTTTGGGCTGCGACGCACACCGATCAGCGCCTCCGTGCGATGGAATTCATGTTGGGTCGGTGATGACGCGCAGGCGCGGGCTGCTTGTGGTAACATACCGACCTGTTGGTACCTCGATCTTGGATGCTCGCTCCACCGGCGGCTTCCCAGTCCGAGGCGAATAGCGTCGCCCGAGGGCGACAAGAAACGAAAGGTGAAACAATGACTGTTTCCAAAGAGCGCAAGGCGGAGCTGACTGCCCAGTTCGGTAACACCCCGGTCGACACCGGCAACCCCAAGGTTCAGGTCGCCATCCTGTCCGAGCGCATCAAGGAGCTGACCGAGCACATGAAGTCCCACCAGAAGGACTTCCACACTCGTCGTGGCCTGCTCATGCTCGTCGGCCGTCGTCGTCGTCTTCTCTCCTACATCAAGAAGAACGACATCGTCGAGTACCGTGAGCTCATCAAGGCTCTGGGCATTCGCGACAACATCCAGTAAGGATTTGTACATGCTAAGAGCGTCCTGCGCAGCGGGGCGCTCTTTTTGTGTAAGGGCGTGAACAATCACGCTCTGAAGCGTGGCGGGGGCAGGGGGCCCGTGTCACATGAGAAGCCCGCAGGCAAGGGGCCTGTGGGGTAAAGGAGAACAATGACACTCGTATCCAAGACCTTTGAGCTGTACGGCAAGACCTACACCTTTGAGTCGGGCGAGCTTGCCAAGCAGGCCACCGGCGCGTGCCTGGTCAAGCAGGGCGACACCACGATGCTCGACACCGTGGTCGTCTCTAAGGAGCGCAAGAACTACGACTTCTTCCCGCTGACCGTCGACTTCAACGAGAAGATGTACGCCGCCGGCCGCATCCCGGGTGGTTACCTCAAGCGTGAGGGCCGTCCCAGCGAGAAGGCCACGCTCACCGCGCGCATGATCGACCGCCCGATTCGCCCGAGCTTCCCGGACGGCTTCCGCAACGAGGTACACATCGTCGCTACCTCGCTCGTCGCCGACCAGGTCAACCCCTTCGACGTCATCAACGTCATGGGTGCTTCCCTGGCCATGACGCTCGGCGGCGTTCCCTTCGAGGGCCCGCTTGCCTGCGTGCGCATCGGCCGTAACGTGGAGACCGGCGAGTTTATCGTCAACCCCACCTATGAGGAGCGCGAGAACTCCGACCTGGACCTGGAGCTGGGCGGATCCGCCGACTTCATCTCGATGGTCGAGGCCGGTGCCGAGGAGATCTCCGAGGACGACATGCTCGCCGCCATGAAGTTTGGCCAGGAGGCCCTTGCTGCCTTCTGCCAGGCCCAGGACGAGTTTGTCGCCGAGTGGGAGCAGGTCAACGGCCCCATCGTCAAGAAGGAGTATCCGCTCGACCAACCCGTCGAGGAGGTCCAGGAGCGCATCTTCGCCCACTACGACGAGATGGCAGCTGCCCTTCGCGACGCCGACAAGCTCTCTCGTATCGGTAAGGTCGAGGCTCTGAAGGAGTCCATCCGCGCCGAGTTTACCGAGGAGGAGCAGGCCGCTTGGGAGCGCGAAATCCCCGTGGCGCTCAAGAAGCTCGAGAAGAAGGCCATGCGCACCATGGTCGTCGAGACTGGTGAGCGCGTCGACGGCCGTGCCGCCGATGAGATTCGTCCCATCATGGTGAAGGATAACTATCTGCCGCTCGTTCACGGCTCCGGCCTGTTCCAGCGTGGCCAGACCCAGGTGCTCTCGGTTCTTTCGCTCGGTATGCTCAACGAGGGCCAGCGTCTTGATACCATCGAGCCCACCGAGGGCAAGCGCTACATGCACCACTATAACTTCCCGCCGTTCTGCACCGGCGAGACCGGCCGCATGGGCAGCCCCAAGCGCCGCGAGATCGGCCACGGCAACCTTGCCGAGCGCGCCCTGCTCCCGGTGCTCCCCGACGAGAACGAGTTCCCCTACGCCATCCGCGTCGTCTCCGAGGTCATGGAGTCCAACGGCTCCTCTTCGATGGCTTCGACCTGCGGCTCCACGCTCGCCCTTATGGACGGCGGCGTGCCCATTAAGCGCCCGGTCTCCGGTATCGCCATGGGCCTGATCCAGGAGGAGGGCAAGACCGTGGTCCTGTCCGACATCCAGGGTCTCGAGGACTTCCTGGGCGACATGGACTTTAAGGTCACCGGTACCACCGAGGGCATCACCGCTCTGCAGATGGACAACAAGGCCACCGGCCTCACCTTCGACATCCTGGCCCGCGCCCTGCAGCAGGCCAAGGAGGGTCGCGCCTTCATCCTGCAGAAGATGCTCGATGTGATTCCCGAGCCGCGCCACACCACACGCAGCACCGCTCCGCGCATCGTCTCCATCCAGGTTCCTACCGATAAGATTCGCGACGTCATTGGCTCCGGCGGCAAGGTCATCCGCGGTATCCAGGACGAGACCGGCGCTTCGGTCGACATCCAGGAGGACGGCACCGTCTTTGTCGGCGGCACCGGCGAGTCCGTCGACCAGGCCGTCGAGCGCATCAAGCTCATCATCAAGGTTCCCGAGCCGGGCGAGGAGTACACCGGTCGCGTGGTCTCCATCCAGCCCTTCGGCGCCTTCGTCAACCTGCTGCCTGGCAAGGACGGCCTGCTGCACATCTCCCGCGTCGCCAAGGGCCGCGTGGAGAAGGTCGAGGACGTTCTCAACGTGGGCGACGAGGTCAAGGTCGTCGTCATCGAGGTCGACGATCGCGGCAAGATCTCGCTTGATCGTCTCGACAAGCCCGAGGCCCCGGCTCGCTCTGAGGGTTCCTCCGAGGGCGATGGCGAGCACTTCCAGCGCCGTGAGCGTCCGCGTCGCGAGCGCTCCGAGCGCAGCGACCGTCCGCGCCGTCCCGGCGACAACGGAGGCCGCAAACCCCGCCGTCACCACGACGCCGAGTAACGGCTACGCATAAGCAGCTCAACAAGGGCGACTCCGGACAGGGGTCGCCCTTTTGCTTGCGCCCGGGAGGGACGCATATGAAGTTTCCTGCTCTACAGTCCTGCGCAAGACGGAGAGCACATTAAGTGCTCTCCTTTGCGTGCGGAACTCGCGATAAACTTCATATACGGCCCTCCCGGGCGCAAGCAAAAGGGCTGGTTAATGCCGCTTGCTATTTAGTTAGACGGTCTATTCAGTAGTCAGATTTCAGATCTGTAGATAGCCGCAGCAGCATCTTCCA
>ENA-OQOA01000006-OQOA01000006.1-human-gut-metagenome-genome-assembly--contig:-NODE-6-length-121866-cov-8.966601_pt1 | contig 121866 bp, 108 predicted proteins | sample MGYA00242633_ERZ504888 | MGnify/ENA primary metagenome ERZ504888 (study PRJEB26092, sample SAMD00036372) | human gut metagenome | host: Homo sapiens | study: EMG produced TPA metagenomics assembly of...
CCATACAGATTCATACACTTCGACCAGATAGCGGACAGCAGAACGGTAAATCTCCAGTGTCTGGCGGATTGGAATATTCTGTTTTCGTAATTCTACACCATAACTGGATATGATTTTCATTCGCTTTTTCCTCCGGGTTTTAACGGGATTTTTCCTTCTGCCCTTCTATGTAAGCAAGTACCTGTTCACGGCTCCGGTCACTGACCGTTACAGCACAATAAGACGGATTCCACAAATGTCCTCCCCACAACTCTTTCTTTAGCTCCGGATGCAAAAGGAACATCTGGCGCGCAAGATTCCCCTTCATGATTTTGATCATGTCTGAAATATAAAACTGTGGTCTGCAATCTACAAGCAGATGAATATGATCCGGCATAACCTCCATAGCCAGGATTTGAAATTTATATTCCTGTGCAAGACTTTCCAGCATTTCTTTGCATTCCACATCAATTCCGTCTTTTAAAACCTTTTTCTGTACTTTGTACACCAGACCAGATGATACTGCAGAGAGTACACATATCCTCTACCATAGGAAAGACCATTTTTATTAATTGTAAACATATCTTTCTTCATAAAAATAGTATACCATATGCATAGGAATATATCAAACATTTGTTCCTATTTTGGGTAAAAATTTTGCGCGTCTAACTCATCACTGAAGTAACGAGAATGCGACGCGCAGTTTTCAAAAGCCGTTTTTACTAAAAATACGTCTGCCGTTTTTGGTCATTATTACTATGCATTGATACCTGGTCAAATTTCTTCCGAAAACAGATGATTTCAGGAAGCAACTTGTCGGCACACTCCTTTGTAGTATGTTGTCTATCTTCCATTGAAATCTCTCTTCTTTGGTGATACAATGTGCTACAATGCTTATCAAAAGTTACATCATTTTGGGGGACATTTACACTACAAAGGAGAATTTTATTTATGTTTCAGGTTTTTGTTGATTCAGCGGCAAATCTGCCTGCTGTTACTGCGAAAAAATACGATATCCATGTCGTTTCTTTCGTCAATCTTGTGAATGGAAAAGAGCTGGTCTGCTTCGACCCGGATCTGTCACCGGAAGAGGAGCTTGCAAAAGGAAAAGAATATTACAATGCCATGCGCACCGGCTGTGAAATCAAGACCGGACTGATCAGCACCGCAAATTTTGCGGATGCGTTCCGCACCGCTCTTGAGGCAGATCAGGATGTCATCTATCTTTCCTTAAGCAAAAACATCAGCGGAACTTATAACTCCGCAAGACTTGCTGCCGAGGAGCTTCTTGAGGAATACGGCGGAAAACGTAAAATCCGCCTCGTCGATTCCCTGAATGCCTCTCTTGCACAGGGCATCCTCGCCATCTATGCCAGCGAAATGCGCGATCGGGGCATGAACGTAGACGAAGCGGCAGATCTTCTGGAAACCTACGTTAGCAAAATGAACGGTGTTTTCACCGTCGGCGATCTGAAATATCTTTCCCGTACCGGAAGAATCAAGGGAAGTGTCGCTGTGGTCGGAAATATGCTGAAAATCAAACCGATTCTGCGTGGAAGTGAAGATGGCTATATTGTTTCCTACAAGAATGTCCGAGGACGCAAGGCCGTTTTAAATGAACTGATTCGGCTTTTCTGTGAAACGATCGAAGAACCGGAAAAGCAGATCGTCGGAATCGCACATGCAGATGCCTATGAGGAATCTCTTTATATGATGGAAGAAATCCAGAAAAGAGTGAAGGTGCGTGAGTTTATCAATACTTCCTACGATTACTGCACCGGAAGCCACGTCGGACCGGATACGATCGCTTTGTTCTATCTCGGAAAAGACCGCAGTCTTCTGTAAAAGGAGCAACCAGACTAACCACTGCTGTTTCACTGTTTTTTTCCGAAATTGCTGCAAACAGCGGAAATACTGTTCTTTTTTCCATGCATAATTCCACCTGTTTTTCCACATACTACCCATACAGCACAAATTATGGAAAGTACATTGCGGAAACAGGAGGAATTTTTCATATGAAAGCGACGGGAATTGTTCGAAGGATTGATGATCTGGGGCGTGTGGTAGTTCCCAAGGAAATCCGGCGCACGATGCGGATCCGGGAGGGACAGGCCATGGAAATTTATACCGGACGGGAGGGTGAGATTATCCTGAAGAAATACTCACCGATCGAAGAGCTGGCGGAATGCGCAGCAGGGTTTACAAAATCGATTTCAACGGTGACCGGATGTCTCGTCTGTGTTTCGGATCAGGAACAGATTGTGGCGGCAAACGGGCCGGAACAGAAAAATTATCTTGGCAAGTCCATCAGCAGCCGGCTGGAGGAGGCGATTCTGAACCGGAAAACAGTACTTGCGCGTCCCGGTGAAAAGGCTTATTTTTCAATTTTGGAAAACACAGACAATACTACTCCTCTGCCGGAGCTCATTTTTCCGATTCTCTCCTCCGGTGATGCCATCGGTTCGGTCATTCTCTGTGGCAAAGACAGGGATTCCCTGCCGGGCGACACGGAAAAAAAACTCCTCCAGGTAGCGGCAACGTATCTCGGACGGGAAATGGAAAACTAAAAAGGTGACTTAGTAAAGGCAATTTAGCAAAGGCTTTCGCAGAATCCGCACCGGTTATGCAAAGGCCTTTTTCTGTTGCAATACCGTTCGAGATATTCCAAATTTACCTTGCTATTTGTACCTGCATTGTCTACAATAAAAATGACGTGCACGAAAACCTTCAACCGATACGCCCGAAGCTTTTCTGTGCCTGCTTTTATAAGCCGGGAAAAATTCCCGGAGTATCCTACATTACACAAGGAGGAATTTCCATTCATGAAATACCTTGCAAAGAAATTCGGCTCTCTCCTTCTTACGCTGCTTCTTGTATCCTTTTTATCGTTCTTTGCCTTTTCCGTCATACCCGGAGATGCGGCAAAATCGCAGCTTGGAACGGAGGCGACGCCGGAGCGGATTGAAGCTCTGCAGAAGGAAATGGGCCTGGATCGGCCGGTTCTGGAACGGTATGCTTCGTGGGTAACCGGCTTTTTTCATGGAGATCTCGGCACCTCGTATTCGTACTCGATGCCGGTCGGAGAACTGATCCGCGATAAAGTTCCGATTACCATCGCTATCACCGTTATCGCATTCCTGATGATCCTTGTTGTCTCGATTCCCATCGGCATTTTCACAGCACAGCACGCCGGAGGCCATCTGGACCGGCTGATCATGACGATCAATCAGGTGATCATGTCTGTGCCGGGATTTTTCATCGGTATTCTGATCACGTATCTTTTCGGTCTGATTCTCAAATGGTTTCAGCCGGGCGCCTATGTGCCGATTTCTGAAAATTTTTCCGGTTTTATCGGTTATCTTGTTGCACCTTCTGCCGCCATTGCACTTCCGCGCTGTTCCATGGCTGTCAAAATGCTGCGCAGCTCTGTGCTCTCGCAGCTCGATGCCGACTATGTGCGCACCGCCTATTCCCGCGGAAACAGTACACGCCGTGTTATGTATCACCATGTGCTGAAAAACGCCCTGATTCCGGTACTGACCTTCTGGGGCATGACAATCGCAGATATTGTGGCAAACAGCATTATTCTGGAACAGGTTTTTTCGATTCCGGGCATGGGCAATCTTCTGATCACTTCGATCTCCAACCGCGATTACCCCGTGGTTCAGGGCATCCTTGTACTGATCGCCGCCCTCATTATTATCATCAATTTCGTGGTAGATCTGCTGTATGGCAGAATTGATCCGCGTATCCGCGTAAAAGACTGACGGGAGCTTTCGATCATCAGCTCCCGCGACCGAAAGGTCGTGGGGAGCCGCCCACTACAAAAGAAAGGGTTTTCATTATGAAAAAGAAACGCAATCTCACGCTGATCATCGGAGCTGTTCTCACCGCTTTTATGCTTCTGTTTCTTCTGATCGGCTTTTTCTACACACCGTACGACCCGGATGCAATGAACGGAGCAGCCAAGTTCGCTGCTCCATCTCTGTCACATCCGTTCGGCTGCGATCACTTTGGACGCGATATTTTCAGCCGCGTCTTAAAAGGAACCGGTACAACCTTCTTCGTCGCTTTCGCTACTCTGCTGCTCGGCGGAACTATTGGTGTTCTTGTCGGTGCGTTCACCGGGTATTTTGGCGGATGGATTGACGAAATCCTGATGCGCATAAACGATGTCATTGTTTCCTTTCCGGGAATCCTGCTGGCGCTGGTATTTATCGCGCTGCTGGGTCCCGGCAAATACAACGTGATCCTTGCACTCGGTATCGTATTCATTCCGAGCTTTGCACGTATCACCAGAAGCGAATTTCTCGCACGCAAAGATATGGACTATGTCAAAAGTGCCCGTCTGATGGGTGTTTCCCATCTTCGGATCATATTTGTACATATCCTGCCAAATACGGTCCCGTCCCTTCTTTCGATGGCAGCAATCGGTTTCAACAACGCCGTTCTCTCCGAGGCCGGCATGAGCTTTCTCGGCATCGGTGTCCAGCCGCCCGATGCCTCGCTTGGACGGATGCTCTCAGAATCCCAGACGTATCTGATGACTGCTCCCTGGGGCTCTGTTTTCCCCGGTCTTGCCGTCATTTTACTGGCGCTTGGCGTATCGCTCCTCGGCGACGGATTACAGAAGAAAGGCGGTAACTGATATGGCACTTCTCGATGTACGTGACTTAAAAATTGCATTTTACGATACCACGCCACCGACCGAAGTGGTAAAAGGCATCTCCTTTTCCTTAGAAGAAGGTGAGACGCTTGGCATTGTCGGGGAATCCGGTTCCGGCAAAACCCAGACGGCGCTCTCCATTCTGCACCTTTTAAAGGAAAATTCCGCCGTATCCGGCGGAGAAATTCTCTACGAAGATTCTTCCGTTGCGCACGCTTCCAGCCAGGATCTGCAGCGCATCCGCGGAAAAGAAATCAGCATGATTTTTCAGGAACCGATGACCTCTTTAAATCCGGTTCTGACCATCGAAGAACAGATTGCAGAGGGACTGCTGATTCATGAGAGCTGCACACCGGCAGAACGTCATGAAAAGGTTCTTGCCATAATGCATGAGGTCGAGCTTCCCGACCCGGAAAAGCTTTGCAAAAAATACCCGCACCAGCTCTCCGGCGGTCAGCGCCAGAGGGTGATGATCGCTGCGGCACTCATTACAGAACCGAAGCTTCTGATTGCAGACGAGCCGACAACAGCTCTTGATGTGACGATTCAGTCGCAGATCTTAAAGCTGCTGAAAAAAATCAATGAACGCCATCACACGGCGATTCTTTTTATCTCACACGACCTCGGCGTCATCCGTTCGCTCTGTGACCGGGTCATCGTCATGAATCATGGGACGATTGTGGAATCCGGCAGTGTAGACGATGTCTTTTTCCACCCGAAGGAAGACTACACCCGCCGCCTGCTCGATGCAATTCCGAACCGACGAACATCGCTGCGAAAGCGAATCAAAATCGCTTCAACAACTCAATGGCCGACAGGCTCTGACAAAAAAGCTGCTCCGCCGGCGGAAAAGGAGGAATAACCCATGGAAGAAATCAGTCCGAACAACATTCTGAAAGTCAGCCATATTTCTGCCTCCTATCAGGAGGGAAAGCAGAGAAAAACGGTGCTTCATGATATCTCTTTCGAGCTTCATGAAAATGAAATTCTCGGTCTCGTCGGAGAGAGCGGATGCGGAAAATCGACACTCTCCAAAGTGATCTTAGGATTTATCCGCCCAGATGAAGGCGAAATAATTTCGCAGGTCGACCATCCGCAGATGATTTTCCAGGACCCGTTTTCCTCCCTGAATCCGGCGAAGAAAATCTCCTGGATTTTAGAAGAACCGCTTCGGATGCAGAAGGTTCCGAAAGAAGAACGAAAAAACGGGTTCTTGCGATGGCCGAAAGAGTCGGCCTCTCCGCAGAGCACCTGAAACGCCGCCCGCATGAGCTCTCCGGCGGCCAGCGCCAGAGAGTCAGCATCGCGGCCGCACTGATCCAGGGCTCACGCCTGATCCTTGCCGACGAACCGGTTTCCGCTCTCGATGTGACGATTCAGAAGCAGATCATGGAGCTGATGGTTCAGCTTCAGGAGGAGCTTCAGCTCTCGATTCTCTTTATCTCGCATGACCTCAACGTGATCTATCAGATGTGCGACCGGGTTCTCGTGATGAAAGAAGGCCGGATTGTGGAGAACGCGGAGACGGAAGAACTGTTTGCGCATCCGCAGAATGATTATACAAAGGAGCTTCTGGCGGCATCACCGGAGCTGTAGTTTTATTTCCAGCATTCTCTAAACACCCGAAGTACATTCTTGGAAAAGACCTTCTCGATCTCCTCATCTGTAAAGCCTTCGTGACTCATCACATCTGCGAGATGCTGCATATGCGCGGTGTCCGGCACATCCGTTTCACCGCTGAAACCGTCAAAATCGGTTCCAAGGCCGATGATATCGATACCGCCGACGTTGCGCAGATATTTCATATGGCGTACCATATCCATCGTCGATGCCTTTTTCGCTGCCGGCTCCTCCTCGCGCAGAAACGACGGACAGAAATTGATACCGGTGACGCCGCCACGCTCTGCGAGCTGACGAATCATTTCATCCGAAAGGTTTCTCAGATGGAAGCACGCGCCGCGCGCATTGGAATGGGACGCAATGACCGGACCTCTCGTATGCGCAAAAACGTCGCGGATTCCGGCATCATTTAAGTGTGATAAATCGATCACTATGCCGAGCCGCTCCATCTCCTCGACAAAGGCAATACCGGTCGATGTCAGCCCGTTTTCAAGATCCGGAAGATATGGCTTTCCCTCTTCCTGCGCCGGGTTCGGAAATCCAAGCTCATTCGGAAAGTTCCAGGTCAGCGTGGAAATCCGCACACCGAGATCATACAGTGTATGCAGCTTCTCTATGCTTCCCTCGTAGACACCACCCTCTTCGACGGTCATCACCGCACCTATTTTTCCTTCCTTCTGTACCTGCATCAGATCCGCATACGTTTTGATCTGACAAATGCGGTCCGGATACCGTTCCACCTCTGATTTCCAGAGATCAGCCAGCTTTCTCACATGCTCAAACGGTGTTTCGTCTTTCAGTCCCTTCAGGAACGTAAACAAAGAAAAGCACTGGCAGAGGCTGCCGCCCTTTTCCAGCTTATCCAGATTGATCTGAAGATCCGCATCCGCAAGATGCTCCTGTTTTCCTCCACTGCAGCGCCGGGATGGTGTCGCAGTGCATATCAATTACCTGAAACATGGCAATAATCCTCTTTTCTGTTTTTTCTCTATTCTATCATACTTCGCTGCATTCCTTCACAAAAACTGGAAGAAAACGTAAAAAACCGCCTGGCTCATGGTAAACCCATAAGGCTAGAGAAAATATATCTTTCCGGAATCGCAAAAAATTGGGGGTCCGCGTTTTTTCTCGAAAAAAACTTGCAAATCTCGTCTGAGATGATATACTTTTTGCATTGTGTTACTTTATGAAAGCACTGATCTTCCAAGAAAGTGCTTCTGCTTATGAAAAAGAAAGAGGTATCTATGCTCCAACTGATTGAAACCATCAACAATGCCGTGAACAATTTTATCTGGGGTGTTCCGGCTATGATCTGCATTTTCGGTGTCGGCCTTTACCTGAGTCTGCGCACCCGTTTTCTCCAGATTCGAAAATTCCCGTATGCGATCCGCACAACGATCGGAAGAATGTTCCGCAAACGAGATGCTTCCGATGGCGCAATTACACCGTTCCAGGCGGTCTGTACAGCACTTGCCGCCACGGTCGGTACCGGTAATATTGCCGGTGTTGCCGGCGCTATCGCTATCGGCGGACCCGGTGCCGTGTTCTGGATGTGGGTTTCCGCCCTGCTCGGCATGTGTACGAAATTTGCCGAGGTAACACTGGCTGTTTTCTATCACGAGAAAAACGCCAACGGGGAACTCGTCGGCGGACCGATGTATTACATCAAAAACGGTCTCAGCAAAAAATGGCATTTTCTGGCCTATCTTTTCGCTGCTTTCGGTGTACTGACTGTGTTCGGAACCGGAAATGCAACGCAGGTCAACACCATCACAACCGCAGTCAACTCCGCACTGATGAATTACCATGTGATCTCAAAGGACGCGATCCCTACCTCCAACCTGATTCAGGGTATCATCATTGCGGTACTCGTAGCGCTGATCCTGCTCGGCGGTGTCAAACGGATCGCACAGGTAACAGAAAAGCTCGTTCCGTTTATGGCTCTGTTTTATATTGTCCTTGCCATCGGTGTAATTTTGCTGAATCTCAACCGGATTCCGTCTGTTTTCGTATCGATCCTTGAGGGCGCCTTCCGTCCCTCTGCTGTTACAGGTGGTATCGTCGGAAGCATGCTCATGAGTGTGAAAAAAGGTGTGTCCCGCGGTATTTTCTCAAACGAGGCAGGTCTTGGTACCGGTTCGATCGCGCACGCCTGTGCCGACACAAAAAAGCCGGTCAAACAGGGTATGTTTGGTATCTTTGAGGTATTTACTGATACGATTGTAATCTGTACCTTAACTGCACTTGTTATTCTCTGCAGCGGTACTTCCATCACCTACGGACAGGCTGCCGGCGCAGAGCTGACCATCAGCGGTTTTACCCTTACATACGGAAACTGGGTTTCGCTGCTCACCGCGTTCGCGATGTGCTGCTTCGCCTTTTCCACGATTCTCGGATGGGGACTTTACGGTGCACGCTGCATCGAGTTTTTGTTCTCCGAAAGAATCACAAAATATTTTATGGCCGCCTATGCGCTGGTTGCCATCCTTGGCGCCACCGCAAATCTTGGCCTGATGTGGAGCATTGCCGAGACCTTCAACGGCCTCATGGCAATCCCAAACCTGATTGCGCTCTTCCTGCTTTCGGGCAAGGTTGTGGAACTTACAAAGGAATATTTTTCCGGAGAAGGCAAAACCCGGTAAAATTCCTTTTCTCGCGGCGCATTCCCTTCTTCTGTAAGAAAATCATGTAAATTCGCCTTTTCCCTTGACAATCAGGTTGCTACACCTTACACTGTTAAAAGTTTATAACATGTTTACCAAAGAGGGAAAACCGGGAGGAACTTTTGAATGGAAAAATGGAATGAAGTAAAACTGGTGCCGGAGTTTTCGGAACAGGGCGTGGACTGCTACCGCCTCGCAGGCGGCGATTATGAGAACGAATACTATGTCGTTTCCGAAGCAGAGACAAGAAAGCTTCTGAACACACCGGAGGTTGTCGGGTATGAGGTTTATCACTGCCTGATCCCGTCCACTTCACAGATGCTTTATTATTTTAAAGAGCAGGGAAAAGTAACCGCAGCCAACATCCTTTCCATCCTGCGCGGTGCTTTGAATTATCCGCTGGAGGAAAGCTGCTACCGCGAACACATTCGTGTACATGACATCAGCTTTCTGTCAAGTGAGCGTGTCTTTAAAGAGGAAGAAATCGCAGGACTGGAAATCAAGTACAGCAAGCTGACGATGGTTCCGGGAAGCACACTTCTGATCGGCGATATCATCGCAACGGGTGAGACGCTGATCCACTGCCTGCGCTACGTAACCGATTTCTATCGTGAGCATGGTGCTTCCCTTCGCAACATTATCATCTTTACGATCGGCGGCACAACCGGAATCAAGATTCTGGAACGTCTCACCAAAGAAATCCGTGAGTTCTGGCCGGAGTTTGAAGGCTTTATCACAGTATATTACGAAGGAATCTTCAGCACCTATCAGGACAGGGGCGTATCCGGAATCAATCTGCCGGATGTCGATTTCTACTGGAAAGACGGTATCATTGCACCGGAGTTCCGAAGAGAAACTCTTTCCATGCGTGATCCGCTGTTTGAAAAATGCATCATCTACGACGGCGGTGCAAGACGCTATGAAATCCATGAGCATGTCGAGGAGGTTCTCGACTTCTGGAATAAAATGTTGGAGAGGGCCGACCGGATCGACTTTACCAGACTGCTCGAGGAGAAGCTCGGCTGCCCGCTTGACGCATCCTACGAAGAGTGGATTCACATCAATCACTACGAAGAAATTGATGAACGCGTGGCCAAATGGCTGTACCGCCAGGAAAAAGGTTACATTGCAAGCCTTGGCGATGCTACCCTGAAAGAAATTGCGGCTGAACGAATCGAAGAATTTACCGCAGCACTTCGCAAATACATGCTGTAACAAAAACCATTTCTTACGGTTCGCTGAATTTCGGCGAACCGTAATCACAGTTTTCAGGAGATATTATGGAAAAAGAAAAGAAAGTAAAAGATGTTGACTTCGCGGACAGCGCGGTTCCGTCTTCTGCCCGGAAAAATGTAGTAACCATGTTTATGATCATGCTTGGCTTCACCTTCTTCTCGGCAAGCATGTGGGTCGGCCAGCAGCTCGCTGACGGCCTCGATTTCTGGGGCTTTTTGGGATCACTGATCCTTGGTGGAATCATTCTTGGTATTTATACCGGTCTGCTCGGCTACGTCGGTGCAAAAACCGGTCTGTCACTTGATCTTTTGTCCCAGAGAGCTTTTGGCGAAAAAGGTTCCTATCTGCCGTCAGCCATGACCAGCTTTACGCAGATCGGATGGTTTGGTGTCGGCTCCTTCGTTTCCGGCGGAACCGCAACCCCGAACTTCGCACGTTTTGCAAAGGACGGAAAATCTGGTGCCATCACCACGGTTGTGGCTTTCTTTATCGGAAATTCCCTGATGTTTTTCTTCGGTGCTGTTTCCTCGATCTTTGTCGGCGGAAACGATATCTTCGAGGTTATGGTCCGCCTGAACCTGTTCTACCTGGCTGTTCTCGTTCTCGGTCTTAATATCTGGACTACAAACGACAACGCTCTGTATACCGCAGGTCTTGGTCTTGCCAACATCTTCCATCAGAGGAAAAAACCGATGGTTCTCCTTTCCGGTATCATCGGAACGGTTGCCTCCGTATGGCTGTACTACAACTTCTGCGGCTGGCTCAACATTCTGAATTGTACCCTGCCGCCGGTCGGCATGATTCTGGTGCTCGCCTACTTCATGAACAAAGAGGACTTTGAAACCGATCAGCCGAAGCTTAAAACCATAGACTGGTTTGCGGTCGCCGGTGTCATTCTCGGTGCCATTGTTGCGAACCTCTTACACTGGGGCATCGCTTCCATCAACGGCATGGCTGTTGCCGCTGTATGCTACTGTGTCGGACAGGCCGTAAACAAAAGAAAATAACAATAACGCCCTTGGCATGTTTCTCGCTTTCATCCTGGAAACATGTTCAGGGCTTTTTATTTCTTCTGATTCGCGTTATAATGTATGCATAACTCTGCATAGTTATAATTTTCGAAACGAAAGGAAACTGCCCGGATGATCCATTCCACCGTATCTGCTCCCAAAGGAGAAAAAACAAAATACCGTCTTGCCGAATCTATGAAGGAGTGCATGAAAACAACACCCGTTGAAGAGATCACTGTGCGCCAGATCTGTGAAATCTGCGGTGTTACCCGCCAGACCTTCTACCGCAATTTTCTCGACAAATACGATCTGATCAACTGGTATTTTGATAAATTACTGACAAAATCCTTTGAACATATGGGGCGCGGAACGACCGTTTTTGACAGTCTGGAAAAGAAATTTACCTATATTCAGAAAGAAAAAGCTTTTTTCGCCGCTGCCTTCCGCTACGACAAGCAGAATTCTCTGCGTGAACACGATTTCGATCTGATTCTCGCGTTCTACGAAAATCTGATTCACGAAAAAAGCGGCAGTCCGGTTTCACCGGAAATGCATTTTCTTCTCGAAATGTACTGTCAGGGTTCCATCACCATGACCGTAAAATGGGTGCTTACCGGCATGGATCTGACACCTTCCGAGTTTGCCGCTCTTCTCGTCCGGGCAATGCCGGAAGACTTAAAAAAACTGTTCCGGAATCTGCAGCTGCTCTCTTAGAGCGCGTGTCAAAGTGGGGCTTGCAGATTGCGGAAATGGTTTTTCAGACACGCTCTGGTTATTTTTCACAAATTTTGTTCTGTTGTTTTTGTCACAATGGCGATTTTTTTTAAAGTGTTACACTTCGCTTCTTCTGTCACTTTCTTTTTCCCTTCCGGATTTGTTAATATAATAACAAGTTCAGTAAAACCATTCATTCATTTTAGAAGGGAGTTTTTCAATCATGGCAAATCGTATTAATTTAAATGCAACCTCTTATCACGGAGCAGGCGCTATTGCCGAGATCGCAAATGAAGCAAAGGCACACGGCTTCAAGAAAGCTTTCGTATGCTCTGACCCGGATCTGATTAAATTCAACGTTACTTCCAAAGTAACCGATATTCTGACCGCAAACGGACTCGACTATGAGCTTTACAGCGATATCAAGCCAAACCCGACCATCGAAAACGTAAAACACGGCGTAGAAGCTTTCAAGGCATCCGGCGCTGACTATCTGATCGCCATCGGCGGCGGCTCTTCTATGGATACCTCCAAAGCCATCGGTATCATCATCGCAAACCCGGAGTTTGAGGATGTCAGAAGCCTTGAGGGCACCGCACCGACCAAAAATCCATGTGTACCGATCATCGCCGTTCCGACTACAGCCGGTACTGCTGCAGAGGTTACCATCAACTACGTTATCACCGACGTAGAAAGAAAACGTAAATTCGTATGCGTTGACCCGCATGATATGCCGATCATCGCAGTTGTTGACCCGGATATGATGTCCTCCATGCCGAAAGGCCTGACCGCTTCCACCGGTATGGACGCTCTGACTCACGCAATCGAAGGCTACACCACAAAAGCTGCATGGGAAATGACTGACATGTTCCATCTGAAAGCCATCGAACTCATCTCCAAATCTCTGCGCGGTGCTGTCGCAAACACCAAAGAGGGACGCGAAGGAATGGCTCTTGGCCAGTACATCGCAGGTATGGGCTTCTCCAACGTAGGTCTTGGAATCGCTCACTCCATGGCACACACCCTTGGTGCTGTTTATGATACCCCACACGGTGTTGCATGTGCCATGATGCTTCCGATCGTTATGGAATACAACCAGGAGTGCACCGGTGAGAAATACCGCGAAATCGCACGTGCCATGGGCGTTGCAGGTGTAGATGAAATGTCTCAGGAAGAGTACAGAAAAGCAGCGATTGATGCTGTTAAGAAGCTGTCCGCAGACGTTGGAATCCCATCTGTTCTCGAGGCAGTCAAAGAAGAAGATCTGCAGTTCCTTGCAGATTCCGCACACGCAGATGCCTGCGCACCGGGCAACCCGAAGGATGCAAGCGTAGAAGATCTGAAGGATCTGTTCCGTAAAATCATGGCATAACGAACATAATTCGTTTCCCACATGCGAAGCGGATATTCGCAATCCGCTTCGCTACTTGCTCATAACTGAATAACTGCTCCGCAGTTTATCAGAAGGAGCTTGCACTCCTCCTGATACAAGCAAGTCCCACCACTGCTTATTGCTTTTCGCAATGGAAGCAGGGGACTTACTTGATTCGGTTAAATCACCCCGGAAAACAGAAGTTTTCATCCTGTTTTCCGGGGTGATTTTTCTTTTTATTTTACTGTATTTCCGTCTGCATCCACAGTCACGGTATTGACTGTTGCATTGTCGAGAACCATATTGATCATGCGCTCCATCATGATGTTGCGCACTACCGTATCTTCCCCGTAATAGTCATTGGCTGCTTTCAGGAAATCTTCCTGCGACATATTGGCATTGGCTGCCTCATCGTTTAAGATCTGCTGGTAATCCTGGTCATCTGTTGTCCAGCCTTCTGCCTCTTTTACGGCATCCAGAAGAAGGGCACTTTTTGCCATCGTTCCTGCATACGTTGCTTTCTCCTGATTGTAGGTCGCTCTGTCCGCATACTGCTCCAGATAGTCGTCCAGGGAAATGCCGTAATTCTGCAGATAGCTGGTATACCGTTTATCGTAATCCTCCTCGCCGAGAGTGACGTAGGATTTCGGGATTTTTGTGAAGGTACAGCTGTCTGCTACCTGCTTCATCGCATCGTCCTGCAAATTATTTTCCGCTGTCGTCTCATTTGCAGCCTCCAGCTCTGCGCGTTTTCCGGCACGGTATTCCTCCACAGTACTGTAATCTGTATTTTTTGCTACCCATGCATCATCGAGCTCCCATCCGTCAATGTTTTCTGCCGGGCGGGTAAACGCATTTACCGTAACGGTAAACACAACATCTTTTCCTGCCAGATCGGTACTCTGATAGCTGTCAGGGAATTTCAGGTTCAGATCCTTTGTCTCCCCTGTTTTCATTCCAATGACACCATCCTCAAATCCATCGATGAAGGTACCGGATCCGATCACCAGATTGTAGGAATCGCTGCTTCCGCCGTCAAACTCCTTGCCATCAACTTTGCCAACATAGGCAATATCGGCGGTGTCGCCTTTTTGTACGGTGGCATCCGGATCGTCCATGGTGACAGCTGTCTCTGCCATAATGGCCGTCTGTACGTCATCATCCGTTACCTGCTCTACTTTCTTTTCCAGTGTGAGCTTTTTGTAATCTCCAAGCGTTACACACTCTGCCGGATCAACTTCCTCATCGACAACCGGAATCCCGTCTACATCACTCGGGGAAGCGTATTCCTCAGAAGCTGTGCTGTCAGACGATGTGCTGCCTGCGCTCGACGCATCGGATGCTGAGGAAGCGCTTTTGCTGCTTGCGCTTGATACAGAACTGCTGCTTGTTGTATTGTTTTTTCCACATCCGCTCACACTGGCTGCTCCCAGTGTCATGAGCAGAAGCATGACTGCTGCTTTTCTTTTCATTCTTGAATTTTCCTCCATACTACGCCGTTCCCGGCGCGTTGTAAATCTCATTTTACCATACTTGTCTGGTAAAAAAAAGGCTGGGGCTCCGATTTTAGAAATTCTTATGATTTTCGACCATAAAATCGTCTGAATTGCGCTAAAATGTGTTTGCGTTTTGCCGAAATCAATGTTAGAATGTTCATAGACTGGCATTGTATGTTCCGATGCCCATATTATTTTTTGCAGAGGAGGAATAGAGGGATGAAACCCTGGATTATCGTATTAATCGTATTAGCTGTCATCGCTGTCATCCTTGGTCTACTGTATTACTTCGGTAAAAAAGCACAGACAAAACAGGCCGCACAGCAGGAACAAATGGAGGCCATGAAACAGACGGTCTCCATGTTGATCATAGATAAGAAAAAGCTTCGCATGAAAGATTCCGGACTCCCACAGATGGTCATTGACCAGACACCGAAAATGATGCGTCGCGCAAAACTGCCGATCGTCAAAGCAAAAGTCGGTCCGAGAATCATGACCCTGATCTGCGACGCTGCTATCTTCGATCAGATCCCGGTGAAAAAAGAAGTCAAGGCTACCGTAAGCGGTATCTACATCACCGGCGTTCGCGGCATCCGCGGTTCTTTAGAGCAGCCGGAAAAAAAAACGGCTTCTGGCAGAAAATGCTCCGCAAGGCACGCGGCGAGGAGAAATAAAATTTCATCTGAAGCAAAAGAAACACGCTTTGCGTGTTTCTTTTTGCTTTCGCGGCAGTCGCCAAGGTCTCGTGCAAGCCCGGACTTTGGCTCGTTGCTCGCGAAAATACCCGAGTTGAATGATTTTCATTCTTCCCGGGTATTTTTTTATAAATTCAGTTTTCCGCCTTCCCGCGGTCTTACCTCGATATCGATTACGCAGTCCCCCACGTAGCTGTCGTTGATGTCGAGCGCGTATTCTGCCTTCAGTAAAATCTGATCCGGCGTCTCTTTCATTCTGACCTTCGTCGCCGCAACTCCCATGTTGATCATGCCATATGGCGTGTGATAAAACGAAATGTTCTTTTTATCCTCCTCAAAAATCATATGGACATCAATGAGGCCGCGCTTGCGCACCTCGAGGGCGTTTTCCGTAAATTTGATCATGTTGTGCGTCATCATGTCAAAGCCTTCGGTTGCCTCGTCGTAGATCAGAAAGTGATGGCCGTTTTTCTTGTAGTACGAACCCGTCGTCATAACCTCCACCGGTTCTTGTTCGCCGGATTCCTCATCCATCAGATACTGCAGTCCGCGGATGCTGATGAGTACGTCTTTTTCCATCCTTTTCTGGTGTTCCTCTCTCTTTTCTGTATGTCGTTTTTAATAGTTTTCAATCTGTACCTGTTTCGTATCGCTGATCTGCTCCGGCAGAACGGAATGTGCGAAGGCATTGAACCGCTCCACGCCGTCGCTTGCGAAGAACTGGTATTTCTGACGGCCCAGCTCATCGTTTCCCGGATTCTCCAGATCCAGCTCCCGCAGCAGTCTGCGCAGTGCCTGTGAGGTTTCGTATGCCGGGTTGACGAGTGTTACTTTTTCTCCGACTACTTTCCGCAGCAGAGAACGCAGCAGCGGATAGTGGGTGCATCCCATAATCAGCGTGTCGATGTCTTTATCCAGAATCTCTGCCAGATAGCGGCGCGCCACTTCCTCGGTGATCGGATCTTTTGTCCAGCCCTCTTCCACGAGCGGCACGAACAGCGGACACGGTTTTCCGTAAACGGTGATCGCCGGATCTGCCTCGGTAATGAGCTGCTGGTAGAGGCCGCTCTGAATAGTGCTCTCGGTTGCGATGACGCCGACGCGCTTGTTCTGCGTCGTCTCGACGGCCATCTGTGCGCCCGGTTTTACCACGCCGATGATCGGGAGATCGATCTCTTTTTCGATCGTATCGAGTGCCAGCGCACTTGCTGTGTTGCAGGCGATGACGATCGCCTTGACCTGCTGGGTTTCCAGAAAGTGTACGATCTGGCGGGAATAACGGATGACGGTATTTTTCGATTTGGAACCGTACGGCACACGCGCGGTATCTCCAAAATATACGATTCGTTCGTCGGGCAGGTTTCGCATAATCTCACGCACTACGGTCAGTCCGCCGACACCGGAATCAAAGACGCCGATCGGCGCCTGTCTGTCTGCTTTCATACTTTCCTCCATTTTTCATCCGGCATTACTTTTTTGTCATGCCGAATGGGGTTCATTTCTATATTTAATATATCTGAATTTTTACATTTCTTTTTTCATTTCACGACCCTGGTTAAAATAGGTCGCTGATACATTATTTTAACCCGAATGGAGGAATATTGCAATCATTTCTCTTGAAAGTCTTTCGAAAAATCCGCTTAACGCCAGAAAAACCGGAACGAAATCCGGTCACTTTTCAGGATTTCGCGGTAGGCGGCATCACTCAACAGATTCTGCAGCGGAATCCGGCTTTTTTCGACTTTTTCTGCACTTCCGCCGTCCTCGTTTACGGGGCGCAGGGCATCCGAAAAGCAGATGGACGGATACAGCATGCACCACCAGTTGTGCCCTTTGGCTCTGCCGATGTTGATCTGAAGAGCGTCGTACGTTCCGGCGGGGAGAATATAATTGCCCGTTTCTTTTTCCTCAAAACTGGCTTTTCCGTACGTTACAGTGATATCGTCAGTACTGCCTCCTGCGCGCAGCGTCTGAAGGGCGGCGGCACGGATGGAGGGCTCGTTTTCACGCAGGATTTCTTCGGTTTCTGCTTTTGTTTCGGCTCCGTGCAGGATCGTCTGCAGTTCTTCGGCAACGGCATCGCGTACCTGAAGCTTGATCTGCTGGTCGGAGGCGCAGTCGCTGTTGGCTCTTACGTGAAAGCGCACGATCTTTGCAGCGACTTCCTGCTGCAGACGGGACTCGCGGAGAAGATTGGCGGTTCCGGAAAGGATCAGCGCCGCAATGCAGACAGGGAGCCAGCGGCGGCAGAAAATTTGAAATGCCGCCTGGAATTGACTTCTATGCTGGTTCCCAAATGTATTTCGAGGCTGCGCCTGCCTGTCCCTGGATTTCTTCTGTGTCCGATTTTGATTCCGTTTCCGGCTCTGTACTTTTTTCTCATTCATATGCTGCCTCCTGTTTTTTCCAGTTTTGCCGGATTTCAAAACTTTTATACACAGACACTCACTACCCGCTCCGATATTCCATACACTTTAAACCTTTTACGGCGCTTTCGGAATCCACGTAATGCTCCTTTCGTTTTCCCACGCATAGCACAAGTCCGCCAGTGTCACCGCCTCTTTTCTTTTCACCCGGTTGTCATAAATTCCGCACAGGTACTCACCGACGGACTCCACCTGTTTTCCGTTCTGCTCCATGATATCTTCTGGTTTTTCTGCGTGAAACAGATAGGCACTGTGCCCAAGCGCACGGTCCTGTTCCAGGTACTTCAACAGTTCTTCCATCCGTCCCCGGTCACTGAGCAGTGCATCGGAAAATACAATCGCCTGGACGTGTCCGGTGTCGAGATCATATTCCTCTGTGCTGTCATATTGCTGCGCAATCTCCTCAAACGTCTCCGCTTCAAAGAACAGCGATGCGGGGTCCTCGTCGGTTCCCTCCTCCTGCTCATCCTTTCCCTGGCCGGTCACCACCGCAAGATTCGCAGGCGCATACCAGACGCGCCATTTACCGCCAGCCGCCTCCTTTTCTCCGCCGCTCTCACTGACCGCCGTCCCGGTTTCTTCCCCAGTTTCACTGTTTTCCGGCGCAGTCGCCTCTTCCGACATATAATCAAAGGCAACCGCCAGTGGATACAGCCGCTTTTCCGGCTCTACTGCCCCGCAGGATGACAGGAAAATCATACTGCCCAGCGCCAGACACACAAGCCGCAGTTTTTTCATATGCTTCTGGCAGAAGCCGAGCAGCACCGTGATGGCAAGGAAAAACGGAAAGTAACCGTATCGGACCGACCAGCCGCTTTCCGCGCATGACAGCAGCCATATAAAAAGCACTGTACCGATCCGTACATAGAGATTCTGCGGTTTCCACAGTCCCGTCTTCTCTCCGATCAGCGATACGTAAAACAGCAGACTTCCCAGTGTGAACAGCAGTCCCATCAAAAGAAATGCCATCCACAGAATATCAAACCGCTCCAGAAATCCACCCGGCAGGCTCGTTCCTGCCATTAACAGTAAGAGCGGGTCCTGCGCCGCAGCCGTGCCGCGCCGGCCGAAAACGCCGAGCAGCGCCATGCTTCCTGCAATTACAAGAAGCCCCGTTTTCCAGATACTCTGCGTCACCGGAAGAATGACACTCCTGTGCTCTTTCTGCACATGCCCCAGTAAAAACGGCAGCAGCGCAATCGGTGTTCCATTTTCCAGTGTTCTCCACACATTCCACCCAAAAAGTATTCCGTTATCCACAATTTCAACAGACTTTGCTGTCTTCCAGGCATCCTCAAACGAGGAAAAATGCATCTGCGGAACCGTCAGCAGAAGCAGAATCAAAATCCCGCCCACAATCCACGGATAGAGTGCTTCCGCCAGCCGTCCTCTTTTCTGTACTTCACTGCCGACACCAAACCCGGCCGCCGCGAGCAGAAACAGTCCGCAGAGCTCCTGCGGTACACCCGCTGTCAGATACGCGGCGGCAAGCTCCGCCATTCTGCGAAGCAGTGTTCCGCCGAGGAAAAGCAGATAACACAGATGCATCACTGCCAGAAGGAGTTTCCCAGCCTTTCCCATCACGCTTTCCAGGCGGCAGTAAAGCCCGCCAAGGCGCACGAGATAAATGCACCACACCGCCAGCAGCCCATATCCAACGAAAATCCCTGCCATACCGGGCAGGCCGTCCGATGCGCCGTACGCCGCGAGCTGCCAGAACGCCGGGCAGAGCAGAACGAGCACGATCTGGCGTTCCATCTGGCGCTGTGAAATTCTGTCATTTTCCGAAAACATGCGTCACTCTCCCCTTTCCTGTTTTTCTTCCGGCTCCGCAGCTTTTCTGTTTTTCCGCAGCCGCACTCTCTGATCGCGCTTTGTAAAGACCGGCCGCTCCCGCATCTGATGCAGCGGGGGCCGCCATACGGAATCCTTCGGCGCATGGTAGCCCGCAAGTCCTTTCCCGACAAACGGCATCAGATAGGGAATACCAAAACTCATAAGCCCGGCGAGATGACCTGCGAGAAGAAACGTGCCGAGCGCCATGCCGAAAATGCCGAGCCATCCGCCGAGCAAAATGAAGCCGAATTTCAGTAGCCGGAACGGCGCACCGAACTCTTCGTTCGGAATCGCCAGCGAACAGAGCGCCGAAACCGCAACCACAACGACGGTCATCGGGCTCACCAGATTGGCGGAAACCGCTGCATCTCCGATGATCAGCCCGCCCACAATTCCGATCGTCCCGCCAAGCGGCCCCGGCATGCGCACACCGGCCTCGCGGATCAGTTCAAAAGCAAATTCCATCAGAAGAATTTCCAGAATGCCGGGGAACGGAACGCCTTTCCGCGCTTCGGCGAACGCCAGCAGGAGTTTGGTCGGAAGCACCTGCGTGTGAAAGCCCGTGACAGCCAGGTATCCGCCCGAAATCCACAGGGCGAGAAAGACCGCCGCATACCGCAGCAGCCGCTCAAATGAGACGATCAGAAAATGATGATACCGGTCCTCACTGACCTTTAAAAAGCTGTCAAATGATGCCGGGAAGAGAATCCCGACCGGGGAATTATCACATAAAAGCAGGATTCTTCCGTCCAGAATCTCCATCGCCGCGCGGTCCGGCCGTTCGGTCGTCTCGAAGCGCGGGAACGGCGATTTCCACTGCGGTTCGCAGAGCTGCTCGACCATGCCGCTGTCAAAAACGCCGTCCACCTCCCAGCCGGCAATCTGCTGTTTTACCTCTTCCAGAAATTTCGGATAAATCAACTCTTTCTCATACACCAGAGCCAGAACCGTATCAGAACGCGCACCAAAATGTATCTCCTCCACTTTCAGATCGGTGGTCCGCAGACGCTTGCGGACGAGTGCCGTGTTGGTTTTGACAGAGTCGGAAAAACCTTCGTTAGAGCCGCGCAGCACTTTTTCGGACTCCGCTTTTTGCACTCCTAAATTGGGATAACCCTTCGATCCGATCTTGACTGCACGGTCATAATGATCCACAAAAAGAATTGCATTTCCCGCAAGCATGGAAGCGAACGCAGCTTCCATAGTGTCAAATTCCAGTGCATCCGAAATTCCGAGCTGATTTTCCGAGAGAGCCCCCGGGATATCTGCCTCGGGAACCTCCATCAGACGGTTCAACAGCTTCCCGATCACGGAATCCTTCAACATAACGCAGCTCACCGCCACTTCTACGTAGATCAGCAGCGCACCGGTTCCGCCCGTTTTGCCGAGTTTCATCGGGCGGATCTGAATATCATCGCAATTTTCACACCATGTACGGATCACGCTTTCATTTTCCGCCAGTGTGAGTGAAATCTGCGTCTTCTCTTTTTCCATGCCTGCGTCCCTCCTTCTCCTCCTTTTGAAAGCTTCCGAAAAACCATCTGGAGAAATATACTCTGCAAAATTTCATAAAAAAACATTCTGTCACGATTTTTTACTCTGTAACAGAATGTTCCTTTTTCGAAATTTTATACGCTTTTATTTTTCTTCTACACCCGTCATGCTCTGGTGATGTACGGTCTGCATAATACTCTCCTGCTGTCGCTCGATATGCTCGCGGATCATCTTCTGTGCGCCTGCAAGATCCCGATTTTTCATACGTTCATAGAGGGCATCGTGCTCCTCGACCAGGGAACGTCGGGATTTTACATCCTTTAAATATTCAATCCGGTAACGGTACATTTGCTCCCGCAGATTGTTCAGCAGCTGAATCAGGCGCTCGTTGTTCGTCGCCTGATAAATCACATCATGGAATGCCACATCTGCCTGTGCAAGCTTCTGCAGATCATCCGTCTCTGTTGTCTCCAGCATTTGTTCAAAGCTGCGCGATGCCTGATAAAGCTTCTGCAGTTCGCTCTCTGTAATCCGCTGACACGCCAGTTTTACCGCCAGCTCCTCGAGTCCGAGCCGCACCTCCAGCACATCGTTCAGATCTTTTTCCGTGATCTGCGCCACCTGTGCACCCTTTCGCGGCACCATGATTACAAGGCCATCCAATTCCAGCATGCGAATCGCTTCACGGATCGGCGTACGTGAAACGCCGAGCTGATTTGCCAGCCGGATCTCCATCAGCCGTTCACCCGGCTTTAACTCCCCGCGCAGAATCGCCTGGCGCAGCGTGCGGAACACGACATCGCGGAGCGGAAGGTACTGATAATCCTCCATCTGCAGGTCTAACTCATTTTTTGCCATACTTTGTACCTCCCGGTTTTGATACAGTAGTCAGGAATGTCTGTTTCGACAGTCCGCTTATTTTTAACTGATCGCGGGCAAATTCTGCCTTGTCCGGATCGTCGAAAATGCCGAATACGGTCGGGCCGCTGCCGCTCATCATCGCATTGACCGCACCGTTTTTCATCATCTGTGCCTTGATCTCATCGATCACCGGATACGCCGGACACGTCACGGATTCCAGCACATTTCCCATGCGGTCCGTGATGCCGTACAGGTCATGATTTCGGATCGCCTCTACCATGCCGTCGATATCCGGATGCTCCGTCACCTCATCAAGATGCAGGTTTCCATAGACAAATTTCGTCGAAACATTGATGCCCGGTTTTCCGATCAGCACGTAGCACATCGGTACGCCGGGAAGGGATGTCAGCTTTTCGCCGATTCCTTCTGCCAGCGCCGTACCGCGCATCACACAGTACGGAACATCCGCTCCGATCTGCACACCCCGCTCCATCAGCTGGCGTTTTGTCAGACCAAGCTGAAACATGCGGTTAATTCCTACCAGTGCTGCTGCCGCATCCGAGCTTCCGCCCGCCATGCCGGCCGCTACCGGGATAAATTTTGTCAGGTTCATATCGACACCCTGACGGATATCGAATTCATCCATCAGAATCTTTGCCGCTTTGTATACGAGATTTCCGTCATTACACGGAAGGAACGGCAGATTGGTTGTCAGCCTTATGCCAGGTTCTTTTCTCTCCTTTATTTCCAGCTGATCGTACATCTGGATCGTCTGCATTACCATGCGGACTTCATGGTAACCATCCTCTCTTTTTCCGGTCACATCAAGACCAAGATTTATTTTTGCAAGCGCACGCAGTTTCATCGTAGGCACCACCTTCGGTAATGTTTTTTGTATACATAGATATTAATGGATTTTTCTTCTATTTTCAAGCGTTATCTTCTGTTTTTGTACATAATTTTATACAATTCAGTTCAACAGACTTAGAAACGCAGGCGTAAGCAGTGGCTGCGTGAAACGACCAAGAACAAAATAAGAGTTTACGAACCTGTCGAAACTTGCTATAATTTTCATCAGATATCAGGGCAAAAGATCAAAAAGCCGGTGCAAGCTCGCTTGCAAGAGGATTTTTGATCTCTTGACCCCAACATTTTTGCCAGATGCCAGAGCATGTCTGAAAAAAACTTTTCGTAAGCTGCGAATCTCAGATTACGGAAAATTTTCTCAAACACGCTCTAGCTTCTGCGAAGGAAAAGGAAGTAGCTTTTTATGAGTTCACAAAGATCTTATTCATTTTCCCGCCAGGTTCTGGTCAACGGAATCCGCGATGGCATTCCGATCGGGCTTGGCTATTTTGCGGTCTCGTTTTCGCTCGGCATTGCAGCGCGTAAGGCAGGTCTTAGTCCTTTTCAGGGCTTTCTCGCCAGTCTTTTCAACAATGCTTCCGCCGGAGAATACGCTGCCTTTACACTGATTGCCGCCAACGCAGGCTATCTGCAGGTCGCTATCATTACGCTCATCGCCAATGCGCGGTATCTTCTGATGAGCTGTGCGCTTGCCCAGCGCTTTTCGCCGGACACGCCGTTTTTCCACCGTTTTCTCATTGGTTACGATGTAACGGATGAACTGTTTGGCATCACAATCGCGCGCCCGGGCTGGCTGAATCCGTATTATACATACGGTGCCATTCTCGTCGCTGCTCCCGCGTGGTCGATCGGCACGGCTCTTGGTATTATTGCCGGAAATCTGCTGCCGCTGCGCGCTGTCAGTGCCTTAAGCGTGGCGCTGTACGGCATGTTCCTTGCAATCATCATTCCCCCGGCGCGAAAGAGCCGTGTGGTAGCGGGTCTTGTTGCCGTCAGCTTTTTCTTAAGCTTTATCTGCAGCTATCTCCCGGGCATCTCCACTCTCTCCGACGGAACCAGAACGATTCTGCTCACCGTTCTGATTTCCTGCGCCGGAGCTATCCTGTTCCCGGTAAAGACAGAGGAGGAAAATGCTGATGTACAATAATTATATCTATATCGCCGTCATGGCTCTGGTTTCCTACACAATCCGGATTCTGCCGCTGACGCTGATTCGGAAGCCGATTAAAAATCAGTTTATTCAGTCGTTTCTGTACTACGTTCCATACGTGACGCTGTCAGTCATGACCTTCCCGGCGATTGTCCATGCAACACAGAGCCCTGTTTCCGGCGCACTCGCGCTTGTCGTCGGCATCGCAGCCGCATGGTTCGGTGCAAGCCTGTTTCAGGTTTCGGTGGCATGCTGTGCCGTGGTGTTTGTGATTGAATTATTTTTGTAATAGAAATGAGCCGCCCTGTGGGAACAATCCTTTTCCCCGGGGCGGCCCGTTTTGTATGTATTACTTTTCTGTTTCTGTTTTTCTGAAATGATAAACGCTGACCGAAGCCGCCGGCAGTGCAATCTGGAAGGAGTCTTTTTCCCGTGCAGGTGCTTTTCCTTCTTTGCAGCGGACTCGGTTCGGATGTTTCGCATCGTTGTAGTTCTGCGGATCTTTGGAGTACAGTGTTTTGGCCTCAACAAATTCCGGACACTGTTTGAATTTCAATTCGATTTTCTTTGATTCGCTGTAGCTTGTATTTACGAGGTTGACGTAGATATCATCATTTTTGATCGAAGCAAAGATGCAGACCTCAGGATCTTTGTTCTTTTCCTCAAAGCCAAGCGTATACGCACCCTGATGCACCTGATACATATCGAACACATCGTAGTTTGGTGTCAGAATACAATGCTCACCATCCGTCAGGAACAGGGAATTCAGGACATTGACAGACTGTGCCACACATGCCATGCGCACATCCCCGGTATTGCGGTGGAAGATGTCGAGCGTCAGTGCAGTTGTAACGGCATCACGCATCGTACACTGCTGATACAGCGCCGGGCGCGCATTAAATGCACTGCTGTGCCAGTTGCCCCACTCACCGACAATCAGTTCACATTTTCTCGGTGCCGCCTGGAACGGACCCTCCGGTTTCGGAAGTGCCTCAAGACCAGCGTCTATCAGGCGGCGCTGCTCGTGAATGACATTTTCCAGCTCTTTGCATCCATTGATCACATCATACCACTGTTTTTCATCAAACTTTTTCTCTGTCTGAAGCTGTTTCAGATTCCAGTTGTAAAAATGGAGATCGTAGCCATAGAGAGACGGCATCCGGTATTTTCCCATTTCCTTAAAGAAATCTTTTGTCCACGCAGCACGTTCTTTCGGCTTATTTCCATCCGGGCCGCTGGCGATGCATTTCATGGAAAATGTCTGATCGCCGCCTCCAAACGACGGACAGGAGGAACTGAATTTCCGGTATTCGTTCGCATACATCTGCGGCGTCATTTTTCCGCCGCCGTCCCATACTTCATTTCCGATACCCCAGTATTCAATCTCGAACGGTTTTTCATGGCCGTTTGTTTTTCGTTCCTGCGAAAGTGCCGTCGGCTCTTTGCGGTTACAGTACTCCATCCACTCTCGCATCTCGGATGGAGAGCCGGTCATCATATTGATATTAAACCATGGCTTCGCGCCGATCATCTCGCAAAATTCCATCATCTCGTGCATACCGAACTGATTGGGATCCGTCTCGAAAGTACCGAAGTTTTCATTGTATGTAACCGGCCGCTGCTCCCGCGGACCTATGCCGTTCCGCCAGTGATATACATCCGCAAAACATCCGCCAGGCCAGCGGATCACCGGCGGGTGCAGCTTCTGAAATGCATCAACAAGGTCTTTTCGGATTCCATGATAATTCGGAATCTCCGAATCCTCTCCAACCCAGATTCCATCATAAATACAGGAGCCAAGAAACTCGATAAAGTGTCCCTGCAGTTCCGGGTAAATATATTTTTCTCCAGCTAATTTTCGAAACGTAATCTTCTGCATAAAAATCCTCCAAATGAAAGGGTGGTGTGTATTTTTGCTCCTTTTCAGTATAGGACACTTTAAAGGAAAATACAATTTATTCTGAAAAGATCTCCGTAAAACTAGGATTTTCTGGTTTTACGGAGATCACAAATTTTTATGCTCTTTTTTGCCTGCTCCCCTCGGCGGATTTACCCGTCGAAATTTTAGCGCCCGTTCTGGAGTCGTTTCCGGACAATCTTCATCAAATACAATAGGTTTTTCTTTTGCTGCTTTTAGTTCCCTTAATTCTTCTTCTGAAAAAGCGAGTTCTTTTATCAGGCTTTCTGTCATTTCTTTAGTATTTACCATAATAAAGCCCCCTTTCAAAATTGGTTGCATATCTTGCGGAGATTAATCTTGTCACATCTATTTCTGCCCCATTTTCATTTTTCCGTATTCTTTCCGTATACACTACAAACAAAACATCATCACTTTTTATATTTCCGATCATAATCTCTGTATTACGCTCTATTTGCGCTGTCCCTGCAGATAAATCACCTATGATATCATATCGATCTTCAACATTACTATTTTCCTCATCATAATATTCTATTCGATCATAATCAAAAAATACACGGGCAGCACTTTTAAATGAAATTCCATGTTTTTCTATATTAATTTTATTCTTTTTCTCATCATATTCGAAAATCATTCCACCAAGTGAAAATGTTACAGTTTTGCTATTCTCCAATGATTACCTCCGATTTCAGTATTTTACTGTTTTTATCGTATCATCTTTTCTTTTCTGCGTCAATGCATGATGTTAATTCACAAATTGCAATTCTCTACTTGACATCTGATATTATCAGTGATATATCAATAGTATAATCAGAAAGAAATGCAAGATTTACCAGTTGATAACGCATAAAAAACTATACAGGAGAATTTTCATGGATCAGAAATTATATGACAGTTATGTAAAGATTTTAAAAAACGAGCTTGTTCCGGCGCTTGGCTGTACAGAGCCGATTGCCATTGCATATGCGGCAGCAAAAGCACGCGAAGTACTCGGACAGATGCCGGAATCGATCGAGCTTTGCTGCAGTGGAAACATCATCAAAAACGTAAAGGGTGTTAAAGTTCCAAACTCCAATGGCCTGAAGGGAATTGATGTTGCGGCAACGCTTGGCGTCGTCGGAGGCTGTGCCGAACGTGAACTTGAAGTACTTGAAGATGTGACCGAAGCAGATATTGAAAATACAAAAAAGCTGGTACAGCAGGGATTCTGTACCTGTACTTTAAAAGAAGGCGTAGAAAATCTCTACATTGTTGCAAAAGTCATTGCCGGAGAGCACAGTGCAGAAGTAACAATTGTAAACCGTCATACTCTGATTTCACGCATCGTAAAAGATGGTGAGATACTTTATCAGATTGCGGCTCATGAGGATTCCCCTGAATACGTTGATAAAAGTGTGCTGAACGTCAAGGATATTCTTGAATTTGCCGATACTGTGAAGATCGAAGACATCAAAGAAATTCTTGACCGTCAGATCACCATGAACTCTGCCATTTCCGATGAAGGTCTCCGTCATCCATACGGTGCACAGGTTGGCCGCACGCTGCTGAATGAATACGGCAATGACGTAAAAATCCGCGCCCGCGCCCGTGCAGCGGCAGGCTCCGATGCGCGTATGAGCGGCTGCTCTCTTCCGGTCGTCATCAATTCCGGCAGCGGAAACCAGGGCATGACCGTTTCCCTTCCTGTCATTGAGTTTGCAAAAGAATGGAACGTTTCCCAGGAAAAACTGTACCGCGCACTCGTTGTCAGCAACCTGATTGCGGTTCATCAGAAAAAATATATTGGAAGTCTTTCCGCTTACTGCGGCGCCGTCAGCGCAGGCTGTGGAGCCGGTGCCGCCATTACCTATCTTTCTGGCGGAACTTATGAAGATGTCAGTCTGACGATCGTCAACACCATTGGAAACGTCGGCGGTATTGTCTGCGACGGCGCAAAATCCTCCTGTGCGGCGAAAATTGCATCCGCTGTTGACGCTGCTATTCTCGCCCACTACATGGGCCAGCATCACAGAAGTTTCCAGCCGGGCGAAGGTATCGTGCGGGAAGATGTCGAGGATACGATCAAGAGTATGGGATACATCGGAAGAGTCGGCATGAAAGATACCGATACGGAGATCCTGAATATTATGATCGACCGTGTGGATATTGACGAAGTGTGTAAATAACGAAAGTATTACGATAGACAGCCATCTGGACAAACTTGCACAGATGGCTGTTTTTATATTGCTCTTTCTGTCCATACAAAAACCCGCTGCGACGCCCTCTGTCGAACAAAATTTCCGATAAATTGTGACACACATCTTGTGGAAAGCTTTTTTCAAACAGGCTCTGATTTTGATTAGCAGTCCCTGTCACATCCCATAATTCAATTTCAGTTTCGCAAAAAAGTCTCTCAACGTCAGCTCCGCATTCGGATCATGGTAAACGCGAATTTTGCGGTTCTTTCCGGTGAAGTGATAGCTCATGTCCTCATAGCTGATTTCCGGCGCTTCTACCATTTCATAGAGGTCGGTACGCTGTACCTCTGCCAGCAGCAACCCAACTGTCGGAGAATCGCCGAGACCCCAGATTTCGCCGTGCGGCCATTCCTGGAACTGATAGAAGGTGTTGTTAAAGTCTACCATCTGCTGATACAGATAATTTCCAATTTCTCCACATGGCTGAACATTAAGCTGCAGCTCGGCAAGAGAAACTGTTACTTTCTTGTATACGGTAGACGGAACCTGCCATACCTTCATGCCGGATTTCATCACAACGTTTGCAGCTGCGATATCCTGGCGGAGGTTGAACTCTTCTCCCCCTTCCGGATACGGTGCTCCGCCGATCCAGATGGCGGTCATGCGGTCTGCGATTTCCGGTTTCATCAGAAGTGCGGAGGCAACGTCGGTCAGTGCTCCCTGGCAGGCGATGAACAGCGGATGCGGATCATCTTTCATGGCTTCTTCGGCGATCAGCTTTGCGCCATCCGACACGGCCGGAGTCTGCTCGTCCTTCATCGGAAATTCCGATCCTTTGCAGACCGGGCATACGCCCTGCCGATCCATCAGATCCAGCACTTTATTGACCTCGTCCATGCTCGCCTGTGCTGTGTGGCCATCGCCGTAATCGCGGGAGAACATGTTGAAGTGACACGGAACGATGCCTTTCAGAATAAACATCGGTGTCATCAGGTGATGTGCCAGTGCGAACTGGTCGTCCGCCTCATTTTTGCAGTCTGTGCTGACAATCATACGCACGCGTTTGTTGTCCGGCACGGAAAATGTGTAATTCATTTTTTTCATAGTAAATCCTTTCTGCTGTAAAAGCCAAAAACATACAAAGCAATCCGCCCGAAGACCGCACAGCTTTACGGTTTCCGGGCGGATTTGCCTTAGATCTAATTATACCTAATGTTGATCTTTCGTTAGTTTGCTTCTTTTGCTGCTGCAATCGTATCAAGGTTAGACTGCGGAGTTTCTGTAGCTCCTCCGTTTTCATCCAGCCATTTATCCAGCTGCTCCTGTTTTGCATCCATAACAGTCTGCAGTCCGGCTGCATACAGCGCATCATTCAGTTTCTGGAGTGTTTCTTCTACACCAGCAACTCCGACAGAGCCTGTCTCAAGTGCTGGACGATACGTATTCAGTGCATTCTGCAGAGCTGTGATCTGTGTAGAGTATTCAGAAGAATCCCACATAAATCCGTATGCCGGTGAATACTGTGCCCAGTCGTTATGGTGCTGCAGTTTATCCCAGTAATTTGCATCCTTGGAACCATCATTCCATACGTATGTGTTAAACTGATTGCCCATAAACCATCCTGTATTCTGATGATATTTAAAGTTAGAAGCATCTTCACCATCTACATAATAAGCAGTACCATCATCCAAAACTTTATAGTTTACATCCTGAATACCATTCTGCCACAGATTCATAACCTCCGGATCTGTATACAGCGCGGAGATAAACTTAAAGGCCATTTCCGGATCCGCACTGTTGGTTGCGATGCCAGTATCATAAAAACTTACGTTTGTAGTTGAATATCCACCTTCTACATCCTGTCCAAAATACATTGCATAGCAGTCTGTTCCTGTAGATGCCTTTGCCTCAACAAGATAGCCCGGCTTAATTGCTGACATATAAGAGAACGTATTTCCAGCCTTCATCATAACTGCAGCTCCCTGTGTATCCGTCAACGCATCCGGATAAATGTATCCTGCATCAAACCATTCCGCCAGCTGGGTTACTGCTTCTTTGTAAGTATCTGTTTCAAACTCATTCACTACGGTTGTGGAGTCATGATCAGCCTCCCAGTCCAGAACACCGAACTGATCCGCTAACTCGTCGAAAAATGCAAGACGTCTCATCGGGCTTGCACTTCCCTGCAGATACAGAGGTGTCATTTCCGGATGTGCTTCTTTTACTTTCTTGAAAATTTCAGTTGCAACCGACCAGTCATACACTTTTCCGGTGTATTCATCCTGATTCAGCTCCAAACCATATTCTTCTGCGATACCAAGCTCATCACAGATATCTGCTCTCATAGTCAGACCACCAAGTTCAACCGATTCCTTCTGTGCCGGGAAGCCGAACAGAATACCATTCATGGAACCTACCGTTGCATTTGCCTCACCAAGTACATCCTTAATGGCCTGTCCTTCCGGAGTATCCATATATTGATTCATGTCGACAATACCATTCATTGCAATCCAACTGGAAGCATTGCTGTAATAAATTGGCATAACATCCAGCTCATCACCACCGGAAATCATCAGCTGAATCGTCTGCTGATATTCTGCATACTGCAGTGGAAGAAATTCCACTTCAATATGGTATTTCGGAATCATATATTCATTCAATGCATCCTGTACTACAGTACGTGCTGCGTCATCCTGCTCGTAGAACTCGACGAAGGCAAATACGAGATGATAAGGATTTTCTTCCGTATACTCACCAAGCTCTGTTTTTGTTACGGAAGCATCTGCCTCGCCAGATGCCGATGCTGTTGATGTTGTTCCAGAAGAGCTCTTGGAAGAGCCGGAAGTGTCTCCACTGTTTCCGCAGCCGACAAGCAGGCCGCCCACCATTGTCGCTGCCAGAAAAGCAGCAAGCATTTTTCTTTCATATGAAAATTCCTCCTTAAAATAATTTTATCACGAAGCAGCCTTTTGCTGCTAATGATTCATTCTATCTGTATCAGCCTTTGACTGCGCCAAGAGCGATACCTTTTGCATAATATTTCTGGAAAGACGGGAAAATCAGCATAATCGGCAGAATTGCTACGAATGCAATTGCCATCTGGATTCCCGTTGCCGGAATGGTCGATGCAGCTGCTGTCACATTCGAGTTGGAGCTCTGTGTCAGGAACTGAATATTCTGTACCATCTGGTTCAGAAGGTTCTGTACGTTGTACAGACCTGTATTCTTAACGATATAGTACAGACCATTGGTCCAGTCATTCCAGTAAGCAAGGCCTGCAAAGGTGCCCATTGTTACCAAGATCGGTTTTCCAAGCGGAAGTACGATTTTCCAGAAGATGGTAAACTGGCTTGCACCGTCAATCTCTGCCGCCTCGTATAATCCATCCGGAATGCTTGTGGTAAAATAAGTTCGAATCATCATAACATTCCATGCAGAAAGCAGGAAGTTTGGAAGCAGCTGTGCAAAAATCGTATCTTTGATATGGAAGGTACCTGTCCACATAATGTAAGATGGAACGATACCGCCGTTGAACAGCATGGTAAAGAACACGAAGAACATCATCACATTTCTGCCCGGAAGATTTTTTACTGACAAAGGATAGGCCATCAGAGCAGACAGAAGGACATTCAACAGAGTTCCGACTACCGTGACACCAATACTTACTCCATAGGCCTTCAAAATCTGACCTCCGGATTTGATGATGTAGGAATAGGACGCGAGGGAGAACTTCTTCGGAAAGAAGGAGTATCCATTCGCTACCAGTGTGTTTTCATCTGTAATAGAAGACATAAATAACAGAATAAACGGTAAGATAATGGCAAGCGTCCAGATAATCATGACAGCGTTTGCTAAAATCTGATATTTGGAAAATGGTTTTTCTTTCATACGTGATCTCCTTAGAACATTGCGTTTTCTTTGCTGACTTTACGTACGATTCCGTTTGCGGTAAGGACAATGATAAATCCGATGATGGACTGATAGAAGCCGGCTGCTGCAGACATTCCGACATTTCCGGATTTCATCAGGCCGCGGTATACGTAGGTATCAATAACATTGGTTGCCGAGTACAGAAGTCCTGAATCACGTGGTACCTGATAGAACAGACCGAAATCGGAATAGAAGATACGGCCGACACTCATCAATGTCAGGGTGATTACGGTTGGTTTCAGGAATGGAAGCGTAATGTTTTTGATCTGCTGCCATTTGGTTGCGCCATCCAGAGAAGCTGCCTCATACAGAGACGGATCAATGCCATTGATGGTAGATATGTATATCAGACATCCATATCCTACACCCTTCCAGGTATTTACAAAAATCAGAATGAACGGCCAGTATTTCGGTTCTGCATACCAGTTCACAGCATCTTTTCCAAGTGCACTTAAAATCGAATTGTTTACAATACCTGTACTCTGACTTAAAAATGCATATACAATGTAGCCAAGAATAACAGCCGACATCAGATATGGAAACAAGATTGCACTCTGATAAATTTTCTTTAATTTTTTATTAAACGTATCGCAGATAAAGATTGCAAAAATAATTCCGACTACCGTGTTCAGAACAATAAACGCCAGATTGTAAAGTAACGTATTTCTTGTAATAGTCCATGCATCCGATGATGCAAACAGAAATTCAAAGTTCGCCAGTCCGCAGAACGGGCTCTTCCAGATTCCCAAACGGGCATTGTACTTCTTAAATGCTACGATAATGCCTGCCATCGGAATATAATTGTTAATGAGCAGATAGATCGCGCCTGGAAGGAACATCAGATACAGCGGAAGGTATCGTTTGAATTTTGCTGCTTTGCTGTGGCTGCTCCCGGATGATGCATGGGCTTTTTTTAAAGATGCCATGTTTTTCCTCCTCGTTTCCTCTTTGTTTTCTCGTTTTTTTGTCGTTGCAAGTATGTTCGAACAAAATTGCTTTGACTATCAACTGTTGTTATTATATAATTTTAATAAACTTTTTAGCAATTCACATTGCTTAGGTTTTATTGCACTTTTCTTAGAATCTATGTGCAAATTATATATAATTACGGAGGCATCCTTCTTGAATTCATCAAAACATCGTACTTTTTCACTAAACTTCAATTTTTTTGACCACACTATGCACAAACACAAAATATATTCCCTAAAGAAAAAAGCATTTTGGTATTGGATGCGTATTTTAATAATGTTCAGTATTTTATTGCTGTTTTTAATTTTTATATTTCCAAACAGCTTCAGCATGAAACCTACCAGGGAATTCATCAGACAATGGATCTTTATGTCCAGCAGTTAAATAAGAGTATGGAAACTGCTGAAAACTGTCTCTGGGAATTCGCTAATAACAATACTGATGTTGTCGATACGATCACTTCCAAAAACAACCCAAACGCAGTGATTTCCCAGATTAAAGCCTCCAGGCTTTTGGATAATACTTTAAGTTACATGACAGACATTGACGGTATGTTTGTTTATGGAAAAGCAAACGACCATTTTGTCTGCCGCTATAAAAATGGGGGCTCCAATGACTGTAGTTCCTACATGAAAAAGCTTTTACGTCAGTCGGGAGAGGACGCCTCCGCTCTCAACTTCAAGAGTTGGTATTATATAGAGCTGGAACGCCATACCTATCTGATCCGAATTATCAATGATCTCCATGGCTATCTTGGTGCCTGGATCCGTCTGGATGAACTGAATGCTCCATTTGATGATTCAAATACCATTTTTCTGTTTGCTGATGAAAATGGTATTCCATACGACAACGAAAGCTGGTCCGATTTTAAACTGTCTACCGACTTTTCTACCCAGAAACCTCATCGGATCCGCGGAAAGGACGGTATACAATATTTACAGGTCGCTGAAAAGCTTCCTTCTTCTACCTGCTCCTTAAATGCACTCATCCCCTCCGAAGAAGTCAACACTCCTATTTACAATATGCTCAAGCTTCTGCTCGGGGGTGCTCTGCTGATTTTCGTGGTTTCTCTTTTATGGACCGTTTCCTATGAACACCTGATTTCAAAGCCTCTTGATCTGATCCGGAAAATGGCATCACAGGTCAAAGAGGAACAACAGGTGCCGCACCCGGATCTTTCCAATGAGCGGTGTGAGGAGGTTCTGGAAATCGGTGAAACACTGAATAAGCTGATGAATCGAATTGAGAAGTTAAAAATCAATGTTTATGAGGATAAATTAAATCTGAAGGCACTGGAGATTCAGTATCTGAAATCCCAGGTAGCGCCGCACTCTCTGATCAACTGTCTCTCCGCAATCGCATCAATGCCATTCACGGAAGAAGGAAGGCGGCTCACAAATGAATTCGTCCGCACACTTTCGAATCATTTGCGGTACACCCTGCAGGATAAGACAGCCGTTCCTTTGAAAGAAGAACTGAAATACGTAGAAAATTTTCTGGAGATGACAGAACTGCGGTTTCCAGGCTGTCTGAACTGGGAAATCCATGTGGATGAGAAATGCAGGAATGCTTCTGTTTTTCCGATCATTCTGCTGATGTTTACAGAAAATACCATCAAGCACAACATGATCATGGGCGAAGAGCTCCGTGTCCGTATCACCGGCAGCCTTGTGGAGCGCAATGGTGAAAAATATGTGGTTCTCACTCATCTCGACTCCGGCAGTGGTTATTTTGAAGAGGATCTGGAATACCTGAACCGGCCAGTTTCCCAGCAGGTTCATGACTTTGATGGAAAAAAAATCGGAACCTACAATCTGCTCAAACGGCTTTATCTTGTTTATGGAGAAAAAGCCCATGCGCATTTTTCCAACGAACCCGGATGGGGTGCAAGATCAGAGGTTACGATTCCATACATTCCATACCGGGAGGATGGCAATCCGCCGGAAAGCAAAATTGAAACATCGGAACCTCTTTTTTCACATGCTTCCGACACACCTCAGGTCCCCGGCAAAAGAAACGAGAGCTAAAGCTTGTTTGAAAAAGGCTTTCGGCTTGCTTTTTGTAACGATTCAAATCCATGCGAAACGGAAGAAAGGAACAGGGCTTTTACAATGAACATTTTAGTAGTGGATGATGAATATTATATTGTGAAAAACATTATCGAAACGACAGACTGGTCGGCGCTCGGGATTGAGCAGGCGTTTCCTGCCTACAGTGCCAGCCAGGCAAAACGAATTTTTGAGGGTTCCCAGGATATTGATATTCTTTTGACTGACATTGAAATGCCGCGCGAAACCGGTCTGCAGTTAGTGGAATGGCTTCATGAGAACGATTTTCATCCCATCGTACTCGTTCTGACCGGCCATCAGCGATTTGATTATGCGCAGGAAGCGCTGAATTTACATATTTTCTCCTACCTGTTAAAGCCAATCGACCCGGATCAGCTTATGGAAAAGCTGGCGGCGGCTGTGCAGGAGGTGAAGAAAAATGCATGGTATGAGAAGGAGCGGCTGAATATGGAAGAGCACCTCTCCACCGATACCTCGGACCCGATCAGCGTCATCAAGGACTATATCCGTTCGCATCTTTCCGATCCTGAACTGGGCCGCACCTCCATCGCCGAGGAAATCCACATGAACCCGGACTACCTGTCCCACATTTTCAGCACGAAGGCAGGAGCATCGCTCAGCAGCTACATCATGGATGAACGCATGGCAGCCGCAAAACGCCTGCTTGCCACCACAAGCTTCTCCCCCAGCAAATCTGTGACCAGATCGGAATCGCAAACGTTTCCTACTTTTACCGGCAGTTCAAGAAAAGCAGCGGGGTGACACCGCAGCAGTATCGGGAGAGGCATTTTCATGGATAATCACGAGCCCTGGAGCGTGCCTGAAAAAGGTCTCCAGCGCGCAAAAAAACAGAGTGTATTGGAATTTTTCGTTCCTATGCACTCTGTTTCATTTCTTACCCACAAAAATCCGCCAGATCCTCTTTCAGATAATTCTGCGTCTTCTCCAGATCTTTCTCCCGGATGCTCTGCATAATATCGTTATGATGCGCAATGTCCAGTGCCGGGTTTACGTTGGACCAGGTCTGCCAGTAAAACTGGGCGTAAGCGCGTTTTAAGACGTTCATGGTGCGTTCAAGCTCCTGATATGCGTAAGCGTTGCCGGAGAAGGAAATCAGCTTCAGATGGAATGCTGTATTTGCCTCCCAGTGATCCCATACGCTGTCGGTGCTCTGTTTGCATCTCTCATCAATCTCGGCAAGCTCCGCCAGATTTTCTTCGGTGATATGTCCGATCGACTGACGAAGATATCCGCCCTCGAGAACAAGGCGGAAATCCAGAATATTCTGCGCCTCTTCGCGGGACACGCTGACAACCTGGTAGCCGAAGCGCGGGAAGCTGCGGAGGATTCCCTCATTGCAGAGCGTCACAAGGGCTTCACGGATCGGTGTCTTGCTGCAGCCGAATTTCTGTACCAGCTCCTGCTCGTTGATAATTTGATTGGGTTTATATTCATCGGTAAAAATGCCGTTCAAAATGGCCTGATATACCATATTTTTAAGGCTTTCCTGTTGTTTTTTCATAAGGGGAAACTCCTTATCTTTTATTTTCTTCACTTTTGCGCATCCTGATTTTTTTCTTCTCCAAATGCGCCCTGTTTTTTATCTTAACAAATTTTTTTTTGCTTGTAAATGCCGTGCTCCCAGATTTTTACCGGTAAAAAAAGGAAAATGATGTTTTCACCATTTTCCCTCTTCTGTTCCCTCATTGGACGTTATCGCTTATTCTGTCTGCCGTCAGATTACATACTCATTCGACTTCTGCATCTGCCATTCCACCAGATCTGCCAGCGTAATATTGTCCACCACACTGTTGATGGCATCGTTCAGTTTTTTCCAGAGCATCACCGTAACGCACTGATCTTCCCTGCCGCAGTCGGCGCCGTCTTCTACACAGTCCACCGGCGCAAGGCTACCCTCGGTCAGACGCAGGATCATTCCCACGGTATATTCTTCCGGCTTTCGTTTCAGGGAATAACCGCCCGCCGGGCCGCGCACACTTTTTACGAAACCAGCTTTATTCAAAATCGAGATGATCTGTTCCAGATATTTTTCCGAAATCTCCTGCCGCTTTGCCACATCTTTCAAACGCACCGGTTCGCCGGTATTGTTGAGTGCCAGATCCAGCATCAGACGAAGCGCATACCGTCCTCTTGTCGAAACTTTCATTTTATTTCCTCCGAATATATGTCATGATAAAAATACCTTCTTTTATTTTATTCCATATTCTCTACATATTCAATAGGAAATATAACACAAAACCAAAGCATGTCCGAAAAATGCAATGACTTTTTATCCGCTTTCCATGCTTACTTATCATCTCAAATCCTGCGCAATCTCTTCTCCCATCTTCTCTACCGCATCCACAATCTCCCGGATCTGCTCTCCGGTAATTCCATCGATATGCACGCCACCGGTGCAGACGGTCACGGTACGGCAGGCACAACAGATTTTTTCCGCCAGCATCCGGCACAGTACCTCATCTTTATGTCCGGTGCGGTTCCATACCGAGGAAGTCGCACTCCAGCTCCCGTCTCCGGTCAGCGATTCCCGTGGTACGGCCTGCACCACACAGCCGATATGCGGCTTTTCTCCTCCGGCGAGACAGATCTGAAAATCTTCACCGATCTTCATTACCGTCACTTCCATCGTGCATCCTGCAGCCGTTGTCTTTTTTGTCAGCATCCTTTCCATCTCCGGTACTCCTTTACTTCCACGCCGAACGGCGAAAGCAGTTTGGCCGCAAGATGTGTCACCATATCGTCGATGGACTCCGGTTTCTGATAAAAGGTCATCATCGGCGGAACAATCCATACATTTGACAATCTCGACAGTTCGTACAGATTCCGCAGATGAATTTCACTCATCGGTGTCTCCCGTGCTGCCAGTACAAGCGGGCGTTTCTCCTTGATCGTTACATCCGCCGCGCGCAGCAGCAGATTGTCGGTGTATCCGCTTACAATACCGGCCGCCGTTTTCATGCTGCACGGCACAATCACCATGCCTTCCGTCCGGTACGACCCGCTCGCCGGGCCTGCGCCGATGTTGTCCGGATCGAGCACCTCGTCCGCCAGCGCTTCCACCTGCGAAACGCTCCAGTCCGTCTCCTGCTCCAGCGTCAGCTTCGCGCTGCGGCTCATCACCAGAAGGGAACGGTATTCCTCACTATCCCGCAGAATTTCAAGGCACTTCATCAGCAGCGGCATTCCACTCGCCCCGGAAGCGCCAACTACAATCCGTTTTTCCACAGTCATCCGTCTCGTTCCTTCCTTTTATCCACAGATTCCATCGATCCATGCGAATAACTCGTCGAGGTCGTAGTCGCCTGCATGCGGCGTATTCCATGGGGAATGGTAATCAACCTCACAGCCCGCCTCGCGCAGTTTTGCCGTCAGCATTGCCGAGATCACCAAAGAGGTGTCGCGGTCGCACTCGCCGTGGCGGATGCGGAAATGCTGTGCTTTTTCTGCTTTTTCGTCCATAATGTATTCCATTGGATTCATCATTTTCACAACTTCTGCTTCCGCACACGCGCCCTGTGCTTTCGTGTGTGCTGTGCTGTATTCCGTGAAGTGGCGGCAGTTTGTCGTCTCGTTTCCAAACAGATCATTCTCCGGGCTTTCCAGATCCAGCGCATCAAAAGCAGGTGCCGTTTTCATCCGGGTGATGTCTTTGACATAAGCGGTAAAATCCATGCCCTGCACTTTGCCGTTCTCGACGATCAGCCATGGTTTATCTGATAAATCCACACCCTGGTCAGATGCTCTCTGCGCAGATTCCATCACAACGCGTTTTACATATTCCTTCAGGGATCCTTCTCCGTCTGCATCAAGTGTCAGTGGATCTCCGTTTTCATCCTTCAATCCAAGGCTGTTTACATATGCCGGAAACATTGCTTTTTCCTCTGCTGAAACAAGGATCTGTTCTTTCGTCATCTCGCCATCCACTGGTGTGAAAACCGGGCGGCCGCCCTCATCCATTTTCATGTTGGCACGGTGAAAATCATTTACTCCGCAAAATTCCCATTCATACGCCATGTCTGCGTGTTCAAGGTTTGTGATCGGGCAGTAGCAGGAAGCCGCAAACACGTTATCTCCGGCATCCGCCGCGCCAAGTGCCTGCAGATACGGCTCATAGTCCGGGTGATTTCCCGTGCTTCCCATCAGGGATGACAGCGCACCTCCGGCACTCGTTCCATTGGTGATAATTTTGCTCGCATCGCCAGGCAACTCATCCGCGAAGAAGTGGAGATATCGCACGGCTGCTTTATAATCAACCACGCAGGATGGTGCTTTTCCGTTGTACCGGCCATCTGCCCCCTTCTGCACTCTGCCGCGGATTGCCGGGGATGCCACAACATAGCCGTGCTGCAGTGCACGAAAAATCGTGTTGGGTCTGCCCTGTAAAAATGGATTCGTTCCAGGCTCATCCGCCGGACCCGGCATGTAGCCGCCGACCGTATTCGGCATGAAAACCGGCGCGCTTCCTAAATCATAGCCATGCAGGGATGCTCCCTCATAATAGCATTCCGGCACAAAAAGATTCATCTTCTGAAACTCTTCATTAACCGGTTTTTCCACATAAATCAGGTCGCGGAACGCCCGAAACCGGATCGTCTCGCCACACAGTGTTACTTCTTCTATTGTATAATCGTTTTTCTCAAATTTCAGCATACCAGGCTACTCTCCTTTTTTGACAAAATATACTTTTTAGAACACAATATAACATTTTTTTGCAAAACATGCTTTTATTCCTCGTCCAGCCAGTGTTTCGAATCAACTTCCAGAAACCTCGCCCGCACAAATCTTTTCTTCTGATCATACGGCACGGTACAGTCAAAAATTGTCTTGCATGCAATTCCGTGATCGCGGATCGATGGCGAACACGTCGGATCGTTTGACGGATCGAGCGGATGACACCGGACACCTGGGATCGTGATGATATCCGCATCGCCCTGGAATCGTGTGTTCATTGCCCAAAGGACATCGTTCATATCGAAGCAGTCCACGTCCTCATCCACGAGAAATACATGTTTCAGTTCACTGAATGCAGAAAAAGCCAGCAGCGCCGCCTGACGCTGTCTTCCCTCATCACTTGGACCAAGCTTTTTAAATTGAAGAACAGCCATATATTTTCCGCCGCCCGCAGAACCACAGTACACATTCCGGAGTCGTCCCGGCATTGCTTTTTCTACCATGCCATAGATACTCGCTTCCGTCGGAATGCCCGCCATGGAAACATGTTCCTCGCTTGGTCCGATGCAGGTCTGCATGATCGGATTTCGCCGGTGTGTTACCGCTTTTACTTTAATCAGGCGGCACTGATCGCTCGCCGGACCGGTATAACCCGGAAATTCCGGCATGGCGTAACCGGTGTGGCTGTTCTGATCTTCCTGCACACGCACGCCCGGGATAACCTCGCCCTCGATCACATACTCTGCATTCGCAATTGCCATCTCATTTACCGAAACGCAATGGCACAGTTCCACCGGCTCTTTCCGCAGCGCACCTGCAACCGAAAGCTCATCGTAACCAAGCGGTGTTGTCGGCGGCTCAAAGCAGGAACCGATCTCAATCGCAGGATCGACGCCGATGCTGATGGAAATCGGCAGTTTCTGGCCAAGCTCCTCCGCACGGTCTGCCATCGCGCCGATATGGCGTGCACCCGGCGTGAAGAAAATCGAAAGTTCGTCTTTTCCCTGAATACAGAGACGGTGAATCGTCACATCGTGCAGCCCGGTATCCGGGTGGGAAGCGTAACACATGCCAAGCGTGATGTACGGGCCTGCGTCATCCGGCGTGTTGGTCGGTGCCGGGACGAGGCGGTTCAGATCAAAATCGGGATCCGTCGCCAGATGCACAACCTCCTGACACGGCGGCGCACCCTGAAATTCCACCGGTGCAACCGGCTTTTCCACGCTGTGATACAGCATTTTCCCAAGATTCTCCGGCTCACAGTCCAGAAGTGCAGCCACACGCTTCCGGCTCGCCAGGACACCGATCGCAACACTTGCGTCCGGGTGGCCTTTGATATTGCGGAAAATCATTGCCGGTCCTTCTTTCGTCGGACGTTTTACCGTTCCGCCCGCGCCGACATAGCGGTAAACTCCGGCAAGCTCCGCCATCGGATCAACTGCAACATCCGTCTCGGCAAGCTGTCCCGGCATATTTTTCAATCGTTCCAGCGCACTGCGCAGATCTCTTACTTTTTCAGCCATAATCATTCTCCTTATTCCCCAAATCAAAACTGTCTCATAGAATGTTCTTTTTGTACTCCATTCAGCCAGCAAATCCATCGGATCCTCTCCATCCACTTTCCCTGCTGCATGTTTTATCCTTTTTTATTTTAAAAAGAAACCTTTGTGGAATCAATTCGATCTGTGGTACAATTGTTTCCAGAATGGAATGAATGAAATGGAATGATTTTCAAAAGGAGGTTCTCTCTTATGACCATGGAACAGATCGACTTTTTTCTGATGACCGTCCGATGCGACACTTTTTTAGAAGCTGCAGAAAATCTTCATATCGCACAGTCCACGCTCTCGAAGCAGATCCAGAAGCTGGAATCCGAACTGAATCTCACCCTCTTCGACCGCACCCGCCGCCAGGCGGTTCTGACTCCGGCCGGCGAGCTGTTCTGCCAGGAAGCCTCAGAGCTCTCCCGCCAGTATCATCAGATGCTGCAGAAAATGCGCCACTTTAAAGAGTCGGAACGCCAGCCGCTCCGCGTCGGCTCTCTTCCGTTTCTGACGCAGTATCATCTCACCTCCCGCATCCGCGCTTTCGCACATACGCATCCGGAGGTTGAACTGATGCTGGAAGAGTGTGAAGAAAACGAGCTGATGGACGGTCTGCAGTCCGGTCGTTTTGATCTTGTCATTGCACGGGATTCCATGATTTCACCGCAGAAATATCACTTTGTACCTCTCGCAAAGGATCGTCTCTGTGTGATGCTCCCCATCGATCATCCGCTTGCAGAAAAATCTTCCCTGACAATCGCTGACATTGCCAGAGAACCTCTGATTCTTATGCATCCCTATACCTCGATTTATCAGCTCTGTATGCAACTATTTGAAAAGGCAGACCAAAAACCGCACATCCTGCGCACCGCCCGCCTGGAATCCATGATAAGCTCCGTGGAAGTCGGCGAAGCCTTAAGCCTGTTTGCCGGGAGTAACTTTGCATTGTTCCACCACCCAAACGTCACCGCCGTTCCTCTGCGCGACGCACCGCCTCTTGTGATCGGTGCCGCGTATCCGCTCAAAATGAAAGCATCAAAAAAGCCGGGAAATATCTCTGCACAGACGCTGAAATCATTTGTCTTTTTATTCAAAATCCCGTATAAAAACACGCTTCTGGTGCTTTCAAACATGCCAGCGGCGTAACGCTGCCGCAGCATGAGACAGACCTATGGTTAATAGCAGGCAAAAACAAAAATAGCTGGTAAAATGTCTGACGATCGCCGGAACCGATATTTACCATCCGACCCAGGATGATCTGACCGGTGCGGAAATCGCGTTTGGCGGTGATATGATTCGTTCTCTGAAAAACGACAACTATCTTGTTATGGAAACCGAGGCACAGGGATTTCCAGGATGGACGCCATACAAGGGCCAGCTCCGCCAGCAGGCTTACAGCCATCTTGCCTCCGGTGCGAACAGCGTCATGTACTGGCACTGGCATTCGATTCATAATACGCTCTGGCATCATAATTTCCCATGCGGTTTATCTAAACCCAAAAAGAAGCATGTTTGTTTTTTCAAACACGCTTCTTTTTTTGTATGCTTTTTTATATTCTCTTTTACTTTGTATCCTTTTTACTGAACTGCCTCAAATGCCTCATCCAGATCCTCGATGATATCGTCGATGTTCTCGGTACCGATGGAAAGACGGATGGTGTTTGGTTTGATTCCCTGATCCAGCAGTTCTTCCTCGGTGCACTGGCTGTGTGTAGTGGTTGCCGGATGGATCACCAGAGATTTTACGTCGGCAACGTTAGCCAGCAGGGAGAACAGCTCCAGATTGTCGATGAAATCTTTTGCTTTCTGTGCATCGCCTTTGATTTCGAAGGTGAAGATGGAACCGCCGCCGTTCGGGAAGTATTTTGCGTACAGTGCCTGCTGTGTTGGATCTTCGGATACAGACGGATGATGTACTTTTTCTACCTGCGGCTGGCTCTCCAGATATTTTACAACCTTCAGCGCGTTCTCTACATGACGCTCTACACGGAGAGACAGTGTCTCAAGTCCCTGCAGAAGCAGGAAGGAATTGAACGGAGAAAGCGTAGCTCCGGTATCACGAAGAAGGATCGCACGTACTTTTGTAACAAACGCAGCAGGTCCAACTGCTTTTGTGAAGCTGATGCCGTGGTAGCTCGGGTTTGGCTCAGTCAGAGATGCGAATTTGCCGGATCCCTCCCAGTCAAATTTACCGCTGTCTACGATCACACCGCCAAGAGTAGTTCCATGGCCGCCGATGAATTTGGTTGCGGAATGAACAATGATGTCTGCGCCATACTCGATCGGACGAACGAGGTATGGAGTTGCGAAGGTATTATCGACAACCAGCGGAATTTTGTTCTCATGTGCAATTTTTGCAAGTGCTTCGATATCGACAACATCAGAGTTCGGGTTTCCGAGGGTCTCGATGTAGATGGCTTTTGTGTTCTCCTGAACGGCTGCGCGGACCTCATCCAGATCAAATACATCAACAAATGTGGTGCTGATGCCGTACTGCGGAAGGGTGTGTGCCAGCAGGTTGTAGGAACCGCCGTAGATGTTCTTTGCGGATACGATGTGGTCGCCCTTCTGCGCCAGGTTGATGATGGTGTAGTTGATGGCTGCTGCTCCGGAAGCTACTGCAAGTGCCGCAACGCCGCCCTCCAGTGCTGCCATTCTCTGCTCGAAAACGTCCTCGGTCGGGTTAGTCAGACGACCGTAGATGTTTCCTGCATCCTGGAGTCCGAATCTTGCTGCTGCGTGATCGGAGTTATTGAATACGAAAGAAGATGTCTGATAAATCGGCACTGCTCTTGCTCCGGTTGCCGGATCCGGATTTTCCTGTCCTACGTGAAGCTGTAAGGTTTCAAATTTAAGATTTCTTTCTGCTCTTGTTTTTTTGCTCATGATTTTATTCTCCTGTTCTGATTGTCTTTTTATTTCGTTTTTCTATTATTTGTCGGAACCGGTCGTCATTCTGTCTGTCCCCTGCTGCGAAGCGGCTCCGTTTTGATTCTGGATTTATCTGCTTACGCTGCAACACATGACATCATAGATCACGATTCGATTCTCTGCGAAAACTGCTCTCATTGACTTCGCTTCCTCTCGCTTTTGTGATATTTCCTATCTGTTTACAAGGGATATTATAGCGGCTGTCTTCTGTTTTGTCTAATACAGAAAAATAATGGCTGGTTATAGGTTTTTCCTATATCATATCTTTACTGCCATTGCACTTTCTTTTGAATTTCCTATACCCGGTTTGCAAACGCAAATCAATTTTTATAGTACAAACTCTTTATACTTCCGGATCTCCTCCAGATACTGCAGTCCCATCGCACTGATCGACATTCCTTTTCTGGAAACGTAGCCGATCATCATATTTTCATCCGCGTGAAGCGGCACCGCACGGTAATCGCTGCCGTTCAGCTCCTCGCAGATGATTCCGGAACAGAGTGTATACCCGTTCAGGCCGACCATCAGGTTCAGCATCGTTGCACGGTCGTTTGCCTTGATAATTCGTTTGTATTCATACGTAGAAAGCACTTCCTCCGCCAGGAAAAATGAGTTGTTGCTTCCCTGGTCAAACGACAGACACGGATATTCCTTCAGTTCCTCCATGGTGATCTCAGTCTTGTCCGCCAGCGGATGATCCTTCCAGAGGTAGACGTATGTTCCGCAGGAAAATAGGTCGTGGAACTCCAGGTTATTATCCTTCATCAGCTTGTTCAGCACTTTCACATTGAAATCATTCCGATACAGGATGCCGAGTTCACTCTTGAAGTTCTTCACATCCATCAGCACATCGTACGTTCTCGTCTCGTAAACGGCAAACTCGTATTCATCCATGCCGAACTGTTTCACCAGCTCCACGAATGCCTTCACGGCAAAGCTGTAATGCTGCATCGACACACTGAATTTTTTCTTGCCTTTCGTGCGGTAAACATAGCGGTTTTCGAGAAGCTGATACTGATCAGTAACCTGGCGCGCGTAGCCTAAAAACTCCTCGCCTTCCGGGGTCAGCACCGTTCCGTGGCTGCTGCGCTTGAACAGTTCAATTCCAATCTCCTTTTCCAGCTCCTTAATCGCGCCCGAGAGGCTTGGCTGTGAAATATAGAGTGCCTTCGCCGCCTCATTCATCGATCTGGAATCCGCGGCCTGGATTACGTAGCGAAGCTGTTGTAGTGTCATAAGTAAAGTTCCCTTTCTGGTATAATTTGATATACGAAACTGCCATTCGCGGAGGGGAGAGTTCCGCGGATGGCAGTTTACACATTTATGCATGATGTCTCGATTCAGAGCATACCGCTCTCAATCTTTATTTTGCAAACAGAGGGGTAGAATAGTATCTGTCTCCATTGTCCGGCAGAAGCACAACAATAGTTTTGCCCTTGTTCTCTTCGCGTTTTGCCAGCTGAATTGCCGCATACAGCGCTGCGCCGGAGGAAATTCCTGCAAGAATAGCTTCCTCGGCTGCCAGATATTTTCCGGTCTCGAAAGCATCCTCATTTTCTACCTTGATGATTTCGTCGTAAATACTGGTATTCAGAGTCTCCGGCACGAAACCTGCGCCGATTCCCTGGATTTTATGCGGTCCGGAAACACCCTCAGACAGTACCGGTGAGGATGCCGGCTCTACTGCTACAATTTTTACTTCCGGTTTTTTCTCTTTTAAATACTCACCCGTTCCGGTGATCGTTCCGCCGGTGCCGACACCTGCAACGAAGATGTCAACCGCTCCGTCGGTATCTTCCCAGATCTCCGGACCTGTTGTCTTTTTGTGGGTTGCCGGGTTTGCCGGGTTCACGAACTGGCCTGCGATAAAGCTGTTAGGGATCTCTTTTGCAAGCTCATCGGCTTTCTCGATCGCACCCTTCATACCCTTTGTTCCGTCCGTCAGAACAACCTCTGCGCCGTATGCTTTTACAATGTTGCGGCGCTCTACGCTCATGGTTTCCGGCATCGTAAGGATCATACGATACCCTTTTACGGTAGCTGCCGCTGCCAGTCCGATTCCAGTGTTTCCGGAAGTCGGCTCAATGATAACGGAACCTTCTTTTAAGAGACCTTTTGCCTCAGCATCCTCAATCATCGCTTTTGCGATACGGTCTTTGACGCTTCCTGCCGGATTGAAGGATTCTACTTTTGCGATCAGTTTCGCCTGCAGTCCTTCTTTTTCTTCAATTCGTTTCAGTTCTACCAGCGGAGTTTTTCCTACAAGATCCAGAATGCTGTCATATACCTTTGCCATCGTTGATTTCCTCCTTACTTTTGCTCGCTTTTTCTCTATTTCCCTATTTCCTATTGAGTTTGTATGTTTTAAGTGTTTCCATCTTATTCCAATCGTTTTAAAATGTCAACACATTTCACTGATATGATCAGAAAAGATGGTTAGAGCAGACCTGCAAGCGCAATACTGACCGCCATTCCGACCAGGGAAGAGAGCAATGCACCCGCCAGTGTGTACCGCGTTTTTTTGATGTGGACCGCTCCGAAATAGACCGCCATCGTATAAAAAACCGTCTCCGTGCACGACATCATAATCGAAGCCGCCCGTCCGGCAAAGGAGTCACAGCCCGCCTCTTTGTAGAGATCCAGCAGAAGACCCACCGCCGCGCTGTTGGAAAAGAGACGCACAACACCGAGCGGTACCAGCGCAGACGGGATTCCCGCCGGTTCCAGCACGGTTCCAAGCAGTTTTCCAAATTCCTCCAGAAATCCCGATGACCGCAGAACACCGACCGCTGCCATCAGCCCGATCAGAGTCGGCACAATACCGATCACTGTCCGCATGCCGTCCTTCGCCCCGTTCAGAAAATCGCCGAACACATCCTGTTTCATCAAAAGCCCCAGTCCGACCACATAAAAATCAGCACGGGAACCATCAGATCTGAAAGCGCCGAAAGAAAACGCAAAAAATCCCCTCCCCAGAAAAATCCTATCAGATACACTCCGATACAATTTATTCCGCGGCGGGGATTTATGTAATTTTATTTCACTTTAATCTGAAACAGACGCGCCATATACGTCTCCGGGAAGTGAATCTGCAGCGTCTTGCTGTAGTCATCGTAATGGAACACATCACCGCATGCTTTCGGGTAAATGCAGGAAACCTCCAGCTCTTTTCCCGGGAATGCACGGTCAAGCGGAACCTCAAAACCGGCCTCTCCGCCGCGTCTCCACACACCAAGATAAATTACATCTCCCGGCACACGGATTCCGGCTGCGAGGTGTTTGTCTTCATTGTCTGCCCATCCCATCGGCCAGAACGGAACGCCGTCCTTGATGCCGCTGCGGATCTCTTTGTAGCAGTCAATTCCCTCTTTTACAAGTTCAAACCGCTCCGGCGAAATTTCTGCGAGATGGCCGCTTTGGTGAATACGAAGCAGCAGCGCATTTACCATATTGAAAATAACTTCCTCTTTTGTGCCGTCCCGCAGCGGATATGACCAGATCGCCGCCTGCTCCGGCGTCACGCCGATGGCTGCATTCGCCGAAATCGTCGCATAATTGCGGTAATCCTCCTGATCGCTCGTCGACTGAATGCTGTTTCGCGCCAGCATCGCATAGTCCATCCGAAGACCGCCGCTCGAGCAGTTCTCAATGACAAGATCCGGATACTTTTTGTAGATGCCATCCAGCCATGCCAGATACGCTCTCTCATGCTCCAGAAGACCGTCTCCAAAACTGTCTGCATCCACTTCCGTACCAATACCAGGCTCAATATTGTAGTCCATCTTGATATAGCCGACACCGTAGTCCCGTACCACACGGTCGATGACTTCGGTCACATGCTCAATCACAAGCGGATGACGGAAATCCAGCTGATAACGGCTTCTGTCATACACACGCTTGCCGTGGCGCAGGAAGAAGCACTCATCCGGCAGAATGGAAGCCTTCTTACAGTTGATACCCATAACCTCCAGCTCCAGCCAGACACCAGGAATCATGCCCTTCGAATGAATATAATCCGTCACCTCACGCACTCCATTCGGAAAGCGCTTTTTACTCTCCTGCCACTCACCGACACTGTCCCACCAGTTGCCGTCCGCATACCAGCCGGCATCAATGACAAAATACTCACATCCGGCCTTCTCTGCCGCATCCACCAGCGGGAACTCTTTTTCTGTGGTCGGATCTCCAAACAGACAATTCATATAATCATTGAAAATAACCGGCAGATTTTCATTATCTTTGTTCGGACGGCGGATCTTTCTGCGGTACTTCGTCAAAGTACCAATCGCTTCCTCGAAATCATCATGACCTACGCCGACAGCCACCGGAACCGTTGTAAAGGAATCTCCCGGCTTCAGGTTCTTCGACCAGTGTGACTGAATCTCTGTCGGACCGCTCACCGCCAGATAAAAATGGCAGTTCTGATCTCCGATCTCATAATGCCAGGAACCACTGTGGTCAATCTCAAAAAACAGACTCGAATCTGCCGCACTGTTTCCAATATATCCCATCGGCACATATTCCTTCGCCGACCAGTTGCCCGTATTCGTAATCTCAATCGTCTTCGAAGTTCTCTGATAATTATGCGGCTGCGTCTGCGCCATGCCAAGATCTGCAAACCGGTACTTCTTCACCGTCAGCTCCTTCTGCCATCCATTGTGAACCACAACCATCGACATCTTGTCATCCGAGCTGACAAGCTCTGGAATTCCCTCTTTCTGTTCCTTCTCAATACCCCAGTAACTAAAACTCGAAATGTACTCCAGTGTCTGGTCTTCCTTTCCTTCGTTCGTCACTGTATTGTACATTCTCGCAACCGGAATCCCATCAAAAAACTGCATCACAGACTCCACCTTCGCGCCCGTCACATCATCCGACTGCACAATCCGAAGCAGATCCCCGTTCTCATTTCTCTCCTCCGAAATCGAATCAAACTTCAGCATAAAGCCCGGAGCCGTCACAATATACTTATTTCCATGCTTCTCATACGGCCGGTTATACCCCGAAAAATTCACCTGCACCAGCTGGAAGCTCTCCTTAATCTGAGCTTCCCGCATTCCTTCCATCATCCACACTCCATCCGGCTTCCGGCAAAGATTCTCCGCGTCAAACGGTGCATGTGAAAAATGAAACAGCTTCAGCTGATTCTCTTCCGTCACCCCAAACACAATATGAATTCCATTCACATCATAACAAATCAGCTCTGCCTTGATCGGGGTCTCAATCCTGCTCGTCCATTTCTGCATCTTAAAAACCCTCCTTTGGAAATTTTTCTCATATTTCCAGCATATAACTTGTCCCCTTTAAAGTCCAGCACATTCTTGCTTTTTCCATCCTATTCTTTTCAACCATCTTGCGCCGATCCGCCCTTCAGGCGGATCCAGACTTTCCTCCCGTTCTCACTCCCAGCTCACGCGCCAGCCATTATTTCACAACCCCAAACGTCGCAATCTCAAACTCCAGGAGTGTCACATGATACACCCCGTTCTCATCCGGGCAAAGTACCTCACCCTTCTCTTCCACTACATTACTGCGGTAAACCTCTTTCATCCAGCTCCCCTTTCGGAAGGAAAGTACCTCATCCTGCGGCATATTGTTCACAAACCGCACAAACAGATCGTCCTTTGCAAGTCCCTTCTTAAACGCCGTCAGATGAATTCCTTCCCCTTCAAAGCGGAGGAAGCTCATTTCCAGCGGCATCTCGCCCGATACGAGTTCCGGTTTTACCTGACCCGGCTTTCTGAGCCATGCCTTTGAAAGACCGGCCTGTGCTGCTGTCAGATCCTGCTGGAATGCGTAACCCTCGGTAAATGCCTCGCCCGTCTTACCGGCTGCATACGGCACAACTTCAAACTCCAGGGTAAACGTTCCGATCTGCTGCGCCTTTGGCGTCGGGAAATAACCCCAGTCACCCATCTCCGCAACGGAGCGAAGCAGCGTTACCGCAATCGCATTCTCCTCATCCGCCAGAACCTCATATTCATACAATCCGCGGTTTGCCACAAGAAGACCATTTGTCTCATCTTCCATTGCAGCAAAACACTGCTGTCTTTCACATCCGCAGGGATTCGTCCAGGTATCATTATGACGGTTATTTCTCTTTACAACCTCAAAGGCAGAATCTGCCAGATGCGTAGACGTATTCAGACCCGTCGGCATTACAACGCGGACTCTGTGATCCTTTGCCTGATTACAGATCGTCGTTGCGACATGCAGACCTTTTCCCGATTTTTCCAGTGTCAGAACCGTCTTTACTTCCATCGGAACCAGTTCCTTCGAACGGTTTGCCACACGCGTATATGGGTCAATACACATCTCACGCTGTCTCTGCAGTTCCTCTCCCATACCAGACGGAATCATCATTTCGTGACAGATCTCAACTACCGTGCGGAATGTATTTTTCTCCACACAGCGAATCTCAGCTTTCATGCCTTTCGTTGTGATTGTCTGTTTTCCAGAGTCCTGAATATAAATATATTCATTTCCCATATCTCCGGTATCTTCATAGAATCCCAGATTTTCATACGTTCTTCCGGTTTCCTTATTCAGAATCTGGTAGGAACCGTCCTCATTGACCGTAACTTTCAGGTTTTCATTTTCCAGAACACGCTCATTCGCAAAATCTGCAGAGGTTTCCTGGTTCTGATCCGGCTCTGCCTGCTCCAGATAATATGTTGCATATCCCATCGCCGGAACTTCTGCCTCAAACGTTACCAGCACCTTCTTTGCCATATATGGCTGACGGAACCGGTCATCCGGCAGATCGTACCCGAAGGAAATTCCTGCATTTTCGATTTTTGCCGGAACTGCATTTCCGTTTGCATCGCGAAGCACCAGATTTGGCATTTCTACAGCCTCCGCCGCCTCATAACCATCCCATACAAACAGATTGTAATCGCGGAACAGGTGCAGTTCTTTTGCAATGACCTGTTTTTTCGCGGTGCCAGAAGTATTCCATACAACGAACGGAATCTTTTCGCTGTTTCCAGGAAGTGCCGCGGTATTCACCTGATCGGTCAGATATTCTACACTCTCATCGTAAATCGCATCCGCCACCTGTCTGCTCTTCGCAAAGCGGGTTTTCATTTCTTCATTTACTTCATCGACGCTGCAGCCGCAGATGCTGTCATGCGGATGATTCTGCATCAGCTTTTTCCAGCTGTAAATCATCTGGTCTTCCGGGTATGCTTTGCCAAGCACCTCTGCCATGGCTGCCGCCGGTTCTGCTTTCCGCTCCAGCGCTGTTTCGCCGGCACGGTTGTCCACTTTCAGTCCCATCCAGGAAGAAGCGGTGTTTGCCAGGGTCCATCTTCCGTCTGTTTCCTGGCTTGTCAGCTCGCCCTTTACCGTAGAGAAATTCTCGGAAATTTCTTTTTCCATTGCCTTTACATAGGTTTTGAAATCCGAATGAATAAATTCAATGTCCGGGTACAGTTTCCGTGCGACACGGATTGCCTCGGTAATGTCCTTCTGCAATGGCTGATGGTCGCATCCGTTCATCATCAGAAGCTGATGTGTTGCCGCAAATCTTCTCGCATCGGCCAGTTTTTTGTCCCAGTAAACTTTTGCTTCTGCCTCATCCACCGGAACCTCCACTCCGTTGTTATACCAGTTTGCAAACAGAATACCCGGCAGTTTCGTTCCGTCCGGGGATGCCCACATCATTTCGGAATACGTGGACTCATACTGTCCTCCGGTTACCTCATTATTCGGTCCGATCGGTTTTACGCCGCGTCCGAACACAACCGCATCCATGCCCGCCTGCTTCAGCACCTGCGGCATCTGTCCCGCATTTCCGAATGCATCCGGGAAATAACCGACATTTCCGATCGCTCCGTAACGCGCTGCTTCCTGCATGCCGACCTGAAGATTGCGGACACATGCCTCACCGCTGGTCAGAAACTCATCCTGCAGAATGTACCACGGGCCAGTCTGGATTTTTCCTTCACGGACGCATTTTTCCACCTGCTCGCGTTTTTCCGGGCGCACTTCCAGGTAATCGTCCAGGGCAATCGTCTGTCCATCCAGGAAAAATCCGCCAAATTCCGGATCGTTCTCTGCTTTTTCCAAAATATTGTCTACCAGCTCAATCAGTTTCATTCTGTGTTTTTCAAAAGACTGATACCACTCTCTGTCCCAGTGGGAATGGGAAATAATATGAACAGTTGTTTTCATGATGTGTTTCCTCCTGTTATAAAAATGATTTTCAAACTTAAAACTCTTTCTATTTAAGTCTTGTTCCTGTATTGCCGTGTTGATTTGATATATCATATCATAAAAAAACGCAATGCTTCTGTCAAGTATTTCTACGTTTTTCCATGATTTTATATCATTTTCTTTTTATTTGATATATTATTTTTAGTTTGACTTATCTTTTTCCCGAGATTATAATACAAAGCAAGTCGATATCACACTTTTACAAATACAGTTGTCACCAATCATACTATTTGAGGAATTTTACAGACATGGATAGAAATAAAAGAATAACGAAACCCAAATATGAAATCATCAAAGAAGCTCTTTTAGAGCGCATCCGCACCGGACAGTTTTCTTCCGATGCCGTGTTCTGCACGGAAAAAATGCTCTCGGAGCAATATGAGGTAAGCCGCATCACAGCAAAGCGGGCGATTGAAGATCTGGAACAGCAGGGAATCCTGTATCGAAAACGCGGCGTTGGAAGCTTTGTCTCGCAGAAAATCCCACCGGTTTCCTCCTCCGCATCAGAAACCGACAGCAAATCAAAAATGGTTTCCCTGCTGCTTCCCTTTGCCACAACACAGGGAAACATTTCGGAAACGATTGGTTCCTTAAGTGCCGCACTGGCGGAAAAAGGATACTTTTTAAGCATTCATATCACCGGCTCTTCCTCTCCGAAGGAACGTGCCACACTGGAACTGCTCCGTTCTCAGAATATCGCCGGACTTGTCTACTATCCCAAGCGTGACAATATCCACCTGGAACAGTTAAACGATTTCCTGTTTGCAAACCGCCCGGTTGTCATCATCGACAAGCAGACCGACTGTCCGTATTTAAACAATGTTGTCTGCGACAATTACGATGGCGGACGGCAGCTCACCCGTCACCTCCTGGAACAGGGGCATCGCAACATTGCCTTTTTCACAACAGCTCCCCTTTCCGAAACCTCGTCGGTCCGTGATCGTTTCGGCGGATTTTTGCACGAAATAAAAGCCGCCGGAATCATGCCCGATTCCCGGCAGCTTATCACCTGGCCACATGCACTTTCTACAGAAGATGCCCTTTCAACAGAAATCACACCTTTTCAACAGCAGCTCCTTATCCTGCGGCAAAATGGAATTACTGCACTTCTCGCAGAAAATGACCAGGTTGCCGAACTCATCTTTCTTGCCTGCCGTACCATCGGTCTTAGGATTCCGGAAGATCTCTGTCTCTGTGGTTTTGATGACACGAGTCTCAGTCGAAGTCTTGAAATTACCTCTATTCATCAGGACTTTGAAAGCATCGGACGGGAAGCCAGCCGGATTCTCCTTTCCGCACTGGAAAACCCTGCGGCGGAACCGGAAAAAATTGTACTGCCGGTGACACTTGTTCCCCGGGCATCCTCGCTTCGAATGATAAAAACAGAATCCTAAAACCAGATCATTTTTCATCTGAATTTTCTTCCAGAAATTTTCGGATCTTCTCTGGCGGCAGCAATGCATAAATACTTTTATGGAATGTTGCCGCCACTTCCAGTTCTCCGTAATATCCTGTACGCACATCACAATTTCCCTGGAATGCCTCCCGCAGTGTCGCATTCAGCGCTGCTCCCTCATCACTGTCCATAAAATCTTTCAGCATCCGGCAGCAGGTGTGCGTGTTTTCATAATAGCGGCGGTATGCCGGATGAAATTCCCGCATCCATCCGCTCACGGATACACAGAACAACGCCGTCGGATGGATCACCGGCTGATAAAGAAGACGCCATTTTTCCTGCTGTACTGGATCTGCCGCAAACGCAAGCAAAGAAACTTTCAGCTCTTCCATAAAACCCGGATAATCTTCCTCCGTCAGAGAGATAATTTTCTGATTGCGCAGATACTGGTTGATATTCGTCGCATCAATCTGCTCCGGAGAAATGTACTGTAAATAACGGGACATCATTTTCAAATCCGTACCTGCGTGCTCAATCGTATGCTGTGTGATTTTCTGCCACAAAAACTGCTGATATTCCGTAACCGGCGTATCCAGATATGCCATCCACAAATACTGTGCCAGCAGCCGGGCATCCCGGGATTCCATCTGATTCCGGGTAGGATCTTCCGGGCAAAAATCGGTATCTGCAAGCATCCCCGCAAGCTGGTCAAGCGACTGGCACACAGGAAGCTGTCCGCTCAGACGATCCATTTCGCTGATCGTCTGCTGAATGGTAAGCATCTGCGACTGGAGTGCATTCAGCTGTTTATGCAGATAAAATGGTGTTGTGCGCGGCTTGTGAAGAATCGCGCGGATATCCGCCAGTGAAAGTCCTGCCTCGCGCAACTTGCGGATGATAAAAAGTTTTTGAATATCTGCTTCTGAAAAATCATGGTAACCGTTATGTTCATCAACAACAGGCGAGATCATCTTCTGATCGATATAATAATAAACCGTCCTCCTGGACAATCCTGTTTTTTTGATTACTTCCTGAATTCTCATTGTTGCACCCCGTTTTTCCTTTTGTCCAGTCATTCCCCCGCATTCTGACTGTTTCTCTTTTTTTCACTCTTTTTCTTTCTGTTTTTCCGCTTTTTTCGTTTTGATTTTATAAAAGCATACACCTGGTGTATACTTTTGTTTCCTATTATATCCTGTTTTCCCTCAAAAAGCCACGTAACAATTCTCTTTTTCCATAGAAATCTTCTGCTTTTGAGAAAAGAATGCTGTTTATTTCTGAAAAAATTTGCATTGACTGTCCACCAACGATATCCCGTATAATAAAGGAAAAGATTTGCAACAAAATTTAAGAGAAAGGAAATATCCCGTTTTTTGTATTCTCCAAAACGAATCGTCATTCAGAGTCAAATGATTTTTCATGCAAAATTCATTTTTCTCCGAATCGTTAAAAAAATAAAACTACAGCCTGCATAATCAGTTTTCATTGATACGAAAAAACGGGATCGGGTGAATGGTATGATGTTAAAAGATAAAGTTGCAATTGTTACCGGCGGAACCAGAGGAATCGGCTATGCCATTGTGCACAAATTTCTGCAGAACGGCGCGAAAGTCGTCCTGTTCGGATCCCGGGAAGAGACCGTTGCAAAAGCGGTTGCATCTTTAAAAGAAGAAAACCCGGACTGGGAAGTTTCCGGTGCATGGCCAAAGCTAACCGATGCAGCTGCCATGGTAGATGAGATCAACAAAGTCAAAGAAAAATACGGCAAAATCGATATTCTTGTGAACAACGCCGGTGTCTCAGACAGTACACCAATTGACAAGTATACCGCAGAGCGCTTTGCCAGTGTCATGGATCTAAATGTCAACGCCATGATGAACGGCATCCTTCCAACCGTTGCTATTATGAAAGAACAGGGCGGCGGCTGTATTTTAAATACCAGCTCAATGGTCAGCATCTGCGGCCAGCCGGGCGGCGTTGCCTATCCATCCAGTAAATATGCGGTCAACGGTCTGACCTGGTCCCTCGCACGGGAACTTGGTCCTTTCCATATCCGTGTAAACGCGGTTGCACCTGGCATCACCCGTACCGATATGGTTGCCGCACTTCCAAAAGAAATGATTGATCCACTCATCAACCGCATTCCTCTTCGAAGAATTGGTGAGGCAGAAGACATTGCAAACGCATTCCTCTTCCTGGCAAGCGATATGGCTTCGTATGTAACCGGAGAAATTCTTTCCGTGGATGGTGCGATGAGATCCTGATTTATTTTTCATCCAGTTGTACACCATTTTCTGATTTTGAGGTTATCTGCGTAAAATCTATGGTTTTATGATAGAAAAAATCCTGCAAGACGTTAAACTATCTCTCAATCTTCCGCTTTCCATTTTGAAGATTGGGAGGCAGTTCATGTCCCACAGGATTTTTTCCTATATAGCAGCAGATATTCTCAATCCGATTCGCTGCTTATTGTTTTTCACCATGGAAGCAAAGGACTTCCTTGATTTGGTTAAATCATATTTGGAAACTTCTAAAGTGTCAGTTGACGTAGTTAGAAAAACAGCATCACCACTCCCAGCGCACAAAGCAAAATTCCCGTCACGCGGTTCAGCATTTTCACATTTGCCCCGTTGGCCCATTTCGCTCCAATCTGTGCAAAGACCAGGGTACTGATGACACAGGCAATCAGAATTGGAATGTCCGGCGCGCCGCCGATATAAAAATGGGAGATCGCACCGGTCAGAGCTGTAAAGGTCATAATAAAGACGCTCGTTCCAACTCCTGTTTTCAGTTCATATCCGAGCACGCTGGTCAGCACCAGAAGCAGCATCATGCCACCGCCTGCTCCGACAAATCCACAGATAAATCCAATCACAACACCGCAGAGAATCGACTGCTGGATTTTCTGTTTTTCTGATTTGTTTGCCTGTACTTCTTTCGTCGTCATGATCGGACGGATGATAAATTTCAGTCCGACAAACAGTGTCATCACTTTCGAAAATCCGCCCATGGTTCCATTTGGCACAAGCGAAGATACGAAGCTGCCGACCAGTGTAAAAATCAGAACAGATATCAGCATAATCACGCCGTGGCGGATATCAATGTTTTTATTCTTTTTATAAGTCCAGGCACTTACTCCTGATGCCAGCACATCCGATGCCAGCGCAATGCCAATCGCCTGATAAGCCGGCATGTGTAAAAAGGTAATCAGCATCGGTGAAACAACGGCCGCTGCGGAGAGTCCCGCAAGTCCCGTGCCAAGGCCGGCGCCAAGACCAGCCACAATACATACGATAAGTTGTGTTATTGTCATAGTTTTTCTGTCATCCGCTTAGATCCGTTGCACTTTTCCTGTACTTTGCCATTTAGGGGCAGATGACTGTTTTCCTCCTCTTTCTGTTTTTGTTTTGTCTTATTTTTCTATTATGTTCTTCTCTCTGGCTTTCAGCGTTTTTATTTTTCCGTCACGTTCCTCCGAATCAGCTCGCATAATCTGAGAAATTCTTCCCTGTCTTCTCTGGAAATTCCGGAAAACAACGATTCTCCAAACGCTCTCTGGCAATCCTGTCCAAAGCGGATAATTTCTGATGCACTTTCTTCTAGCTTCAAATGCACTTTCTTGCGATCCGCCGCATCTGTTTCTTTTTGAATGTATCCTTTTTCACACAGCTTGTTCACTGCCAGTGAAACATGCGATTTCTGCATTTTCCGCACACGCACAATATCCACTGCAAGATCAAACTGGCTGTTATTCGCAAGAAACAGCAGAACATCCACTTCCGCAGCTGACAGATCATAACGCACCATGACCTTTTTTCGGTACTGGTTGTATTTTCGTTCTACCTCCACTGCAAATTGCCATTGTTCATCAAACATACTTTTTCACCTTCTTTTTTAACTTGATATTCTTATTTGTTCTATTTTGAACTTTTTTGTATAATAGTTCTTTTTTGAACATTTGTCAAGGAGTGTACACGGAAAACGTTCGAACTTATAAATCTAAAGTATTTTTATAAAGTGCAGAAAATTATATTCTTGACTCTATAATCATTGTAGGGTTTACTATAATCGTAACATTCTACAACAGGAGGTTTCCCTATCATGGAACGAAACTTAACAACCGGCAGTATCTGGAAAAATATTTTCTATTTTTCGCTGCCTTATCTCTTATCGTATTTTCTGCAGACGCTCTACGGCATGGCAGATCTTTTCATCATCGGACAGTTTGAAGGCGCGGCCAGTACAACAGCCGTTTCCATCGGCAGTCAGGTTATGCATATGATTACCGTTATCATCGTGGGACTTGCCATGGGAACGACTGTCAGCATCGCGCAGGCCGTCGGCGCAAAAGATAAAAAGCAGGCATCACGCTGCACAGGAAATACCATCACTTTATTTCTCGGTGTTTCCGTCGTGCTGATGGTAATCCTGCTTCTTCTGGTAAAGCCGATCGTACTTGTGATGTCCACACCATCCGAAGCCGTTTCCGGCACCGTCGCTTATCTGACGATCTGTTTCATTGGTATTCCATTTATCACCGCGTATAATATCATCAGTTCCATCTTCCGTGGACTTGGTGATTCGAAAAGCCCGATGTACTTCATCGCAGTCGCATGTGCGGCCAATATCACACTCGACTATCTCTTTATGGGCGCCCTGCATCTTGGTCCATCCGGTGCCGCGCTTGGAACCACGCTTTCCCAGACACTCAGCGTCATTCTGGCACTGATTGCGATCCGCAAACGTGATACCGGCATCCGTCTTACCCGGTCGGATCTCTCCCCTCAGACAGCTGTGATGGGACAGATTCTTAAAATCGGTGTTCCGATCGCCCTGCAGGATGGTTTTATTCAGATCGCCTTTATCATCATTACCATCATCGCTAACCGGCGCGGCCTGGAAGCAGCGGCTGCAGTCGGTATTGTAGAGAAAATCATCAGCTTCCTGTTCCTGATTCCATCTTCCATGCTTTCCACTGTTTCGGCGCTCGGCGCGCAGAACATCGGTGCTGGAAAGCAGAAGCGTGCCGAACAGACCATGTGGTGTGCTGCACTGATTACTGTCGTTTTCGGACTGATCGTCGCTATTACGATTCAGTTTATTTCCGTTCCTGTGGTCGGTCTTTTCACAACAGATGCGGAGGTTGCACGCCTCGGCGGTCAGTATATCCGCGGTTATATCTGGGACTGCATTTTTGCTGGAGTCCACTTCACCTTCAGCGGCTATTTCTGTGCCTGCGGACGGTCGGAATTTTCCTTCCTGCACAATATCATTGCCATTCTGCTTGTTAGAATCCCCGGTGTGTATCTGACTTCCATCTGGTTCCCGGACACGCTGTTCCCGATGGGCATTACAACGGCATGTGGATCTCTGACCTCTATTATCATCTGCCTGCTGGTGTTTCGGTACTTAAAGAAGAAACCGATTCGTACTGCTGTATAAATTTTCTTTGGAGATATCTTTATGACAGACGATCGCAGGAAATCACCTTAATTGACAACGGAATGACAAGCGATCCAGAAAAATTTGTAACAGAAATCCGAATCCCGATTCGACCTTCGGATTCTTTTTAAAAACAACAACCGGGAATATCTGATTTTTTGATTTCAGATATCCCCGGTTGTTGTTTTCTTTGTTTTTTTCGGCCTTTTCTACCACACCGGCTTCTGCAGGCAGAACGGCAGTTCCAGTCCATTTTCCTCGAGAAGTTCCTGGTTCGTCAAAATTTCTTTTGCATCTCCATCGCAGACAATGCACCCGCCGGACATCAGAATCACGCGACTGCACGTTTCCAGAATCATGTCGAGATCGTGCGATGCGATGATTTTCAGATGTTCAAAATCGTTCAGAATGTGGATCAGTGATCTGCGGTTTCTGGGATCGAGTGCAATCGATGGCTCGTCCATCAGGATAATATCCGGTGTCATAGCGAGAATCGTCGCGATCGATGCCATCTTTTTTTCTCCGCCCGACATTTTGTAAATTTGTTTGTCCCGCAGATGCTCGATGTGAATCTGTTTCAGTGCATGGTTTACACGTTTTTCCACCTCTTCCTCCGGCAGCCCGTAATTTCGCGGAGCAAATGCAACATCCTCAAATACCGTCGACATGAAAAGCTGGCTGTCGGAATCCTGGAAGACATAGCCGATTTTTTCGCGCACTTTGGGAAGCATCTCTTTTACAACCGGCATTTCCTCCACACGGATGCTGCCTTCGTAGTCCAGATTCAGTCCCACCAGAAGTTTCAGCAGCGTCGATTTTCCAACACCGTTCGCGCCGATCAGTCCGATGCTGTCATTTTCGTGTGCAGTAAACGTGATGTCCTGCAGAATCGGGACTGATTTTTCGTAAGAATAATGAACATGTTCAAAATTGATGTGAATATGACTCATTTTTGATATCTCCCGACAATTCTTTTCTCTTCCCGCGTGCAGGCAACTGCACCAGGTTGCTTTTCTACTTCTTCCGACTTGTTGCAAATAGATGTCTTCCCACGCAGCGCTTCATCCCGTTACTTTCAGTACGGCAAAAAGTACAAGCCACACACCCATATACAGCCAGTCCTTCGCTTTGCACGGCTCCTTCGCTGTATAGTAAAATTCTCCCTGATAGCCACGCAAAGTCATGCTTTCATACACCTCATTTGCGCGGTCCATGCTGCGCAGAAGCAGCTGGCCGGCCAGTGTTCCCCATACCTTGAAATGAACACCCTTCTGATTCGGCGCGCGCAGACTGTACGCCTGGGTCATACGGTTTGCCTCCTCAAGAAGCACCGTGACATAGCGGTACGTCAGCAGCACCTGTGTCACCAGAATGGCAGGGATATGAAGCAGACGCAGTGCATAACAGATTTTCTCGATGGATGTTGTCGCAATCAGAAGATACGCCGCCAGTACGCTGTAAATACCTTTGATCATCAGCGTCACCATGGAAAGCATCCCTGCTGTCAGCGGAGCAGTACCAATATGCCCGATTACCTGACGGTCAAAGATCGGATTGAACAGCCCCACAAAGCAGACGAGCGGAAGGACAATCCGAAGCCGCCGGATGCTGTCGCTTGACGAAATTTCGCCGACAATAAAGAGCACAATCGGATAAATTCCCATGCGCAGCAGGCCGGTCAGATCGTACTTTGGAAAGGACATCGTTACGGTCAGAAAAACAACCGTTAAAACAAGTTTAACCAGCGGATGAAGCTTGTTCACCCACTGGTCCTTTGCCGCAAGCATATCCATATGATGGATTTCATATAGTGCATTGCCAAGTTTATTCATTTCTTTCTCCTGTTCCGTGCATCTTATGACTTTTTCTTTTTAAAGAAGCGGAATGCATAGCATGCACCGACACAGACAACAAGAACGACTGCAGATCCCGCAATTCCGGAAAAACTGGTTCCAAACGTGGAATCAGAATTTTTAAAACCATAATCCGGCAGAAGTGCCGTTTTTTCCTGAATCTCTTCCGCCGCTGCATGTGCGCCGGTTCCGTTATTTTCCAGTTCCGTCGAACCGGTCAGACGCTCCATGGACCACTCAAGTCCATCCGGATTGGAGGATGCCGCAAGAGAAACGGCTCCGCCGATCACCAGTGCTGCGATGCCTAAGATCGCAATTGTCTTCTTGAAAGAAAAGCGGCTCTTTGTTCTTTCTTCGCTGCATGAAAGCATCTCCGGGCGCGCTTCATAGACGAACAGCAGAACGGCCGCTGTAATCAGGCCTTCTACAAGACCAATCGCGAGATGAATCGGCTGCATTGTTGCCACAAATACAGAAAACGGCAGATCCGTTATCCCGGATGCAAGCGTTTCCAGCGCCACACTGAAAGCGCCAAGCTGCAGGGTCACCACACAGCCGAGAATCGAAGCGCCGGCAATTTTTCCCCGTGACATTCCCTTTTTCATCATTGGACGCCAGAACAGGAAATATCCAAGAAAACACCCGTAAAAAGCCATGTTCCAGATGTTGCACCCGAGTGCCAGAAGTCCGCCATCCGCGAACAGCAGACACTGAATCAGCAGCACACCTATCATCGTCAGGAATGCGGCATACGGTCCAAGCAGTGCCGTCAGCATCATACCGCCGCAGAGATGGCCGCTCGAACCCGTGCCTGGAATGGTAAAATTAATCATCTGCGCCGCAAAGACGAATGCACCCATCACTCCCATCACTGGGATCCTTTTCGGGTCGCTCTCCAGGCGCACTTTTTTACAGAAAAACCAGCTGCTCCGCCGGAACAGACATACATTGTTGCAGCCACTGCAGGCGCAACCAACGCATCAGCCATATGCATAATGTTCTCCTCCTTTTTGTTTTCTGTTTTTTCTTTTTTACTTTACTACGCTAAAATTCGTCCTGCAAACCCCCGTGGGGGTTATTTTTTCAGATTTTTTTGCGATTCTTTTTGTTCACTTTTACCTATTTTTTATGAACATTTTGTTTAAATTTAAAGGGTGACTTTTTAACATTTATATGGTATTCTATAGACAACACAGACGGATATCCCGGTGTCGGGAGTCCGTACACACACTATCTCGAGGACAGGATTCCTGTCCGATCCGCGGCCGCCTGCACGTCATCGGGTCGCCGCGGTTTTTTCTACAAAAAAAAAGCCCTCCGGGCAGGATTCTTTCTTATTTTAGTGCCAAAACCGGCTCTTTACGGGTTCTGGCTGTATTTTCGAGTATTGGTGTGAATTTCATCTTGACGAGAAGGAGACTCTCTTATGAGCACAGAGAACTTAGAACACGAAGAACAAAACAGAACAACGGAACCGATCATCGATATCCGGGACAATGAAGCGCCCGCTGATCCAGAACAGGAAATTGTTTCCCAGGGTGTCCACAACTACAGCGCCGCTGAAACATATGTGTGCCCGACCGATCCGGCTGTTCTGCAGCAGCTCGAATGGTTCCGGGATCAGAAGCTTGCGCTGATGATGCATTTTGGATTGTACTGCCAGCCCGGCATGGTTGCTTCCTGGGCATTAAGTGACAAGGATTCCGACTGGTCCCGCCACCAGGTAAACTGGACGGACGGCGAAACCTTTAAAAAACAGTATTTCGGCCTGAATCGTTCGTTTAATCCGGTCCGCTTTCAGCCGGAGGAATGGGCGCAGATGGCAGAGGACTGCGGATTCCGTTATCTTCTTCTGACCACAAAGCATCACGACGGATTCTGCCTCTGGGACACCAAATATACAGATTATAAAACAACTGCAGAGGACTGCCCGTTCCATGAACATAAAAATGCGGATATTGTAAAATCCATGTTTGATGCATTCCGTGCAAAAGGCATCGGCATCGGTGCTTATTTTTCCAAAGCCGACTGGCACTGCCCGGACTACTGGAAAGAAGATCTGAGAAAAGATGGTCTGACATCCCGCGGACCTTCCTACGATCCAAAGGAATATCCGGAAGTGTGGAACCGTTTTAAAGAATATACGAAAAATCAGGTTCTGGAGCTCTGTGAAAATTACGGTAAACTGGATATTCTCTGGTTCGACGCGGGCTGGGTCTCTGAGAGCAACGGCCAGGATATTGAGCTTGGAAAGATCGTTGAGGAAGCACGTAAGATTCAGCCGTGGATTCTCTCCGTTGACCGTACAATCGGCGGTGCTTACGAAAACTACGTGACACCGGAGCTCTGCATTCCGGAAGAACCGCTGAACGTTCCGTGGGAAAGCTGCCTTACCCTCGGCGTTGACTTTACATACGAATACGGCGACCATTATAAATCTCCACGTGAGCTTGTCGGCATGCTTGTCAACATCGTTGCCAAAGGCGGCAACATGGCGCTGAACGTCAGCCCACAGCCGGACGGCCGCATCCCGGTCGATGCCTGGGACAGCCTGAACGGTTTTGGCCAGTGGATGAAAACCTTCGGCGATGCCATCTACGGAACCCGCGTCTGCGCGCCGTACCAGAGCGGAACCCTTTCGTTCACACAGAAAGGTGATTCTGTCTATGTATTCCGGTTATATCCGACGGTACAGGAATCGGTAGAGGCAGAAATTTTCGTACCGTATACCGAGACGAAGATTTCGGAGATCTGTATGGTGGAAAACGGAGAAAATGTTGCATTCAAAGAAGTCGAAGGCGGCCTTTGTATGACCGTCCCGGCAGGATACAGACGAGGCTCCGCACCGATTGCGCTGGTGTTTGAGATGAAGAAAGAGCGGTAAATCAACAAGTGTAAAATTTTCCTTGATCCATTTAGGTCGGCTGGACTAGTCATTGATACGCCTAACGTCAAAACAGTTCAAGTGCATTTCTGCACCTGAACTGTTTTTCTGCTTTTTCAATATAATTGAAAAAACTATATTCATTTAAGAAGTTGAATCTTCCCTATATGGTAATATTCTCAGAATTTCATCTGTCTGCATGTTCTGACACCGTTGACGTAAATATCATTTGCCAGTTCTGTGACTAGCCGCATATCCTGCCAGGTTTCACACTTGTTCCCCATAAAAGTAATGTTATCAAAATGGACATCATGAACACGTACTTCTTCTGTCGGTGTCTGGTACCCCCGGATCACGGAAACCGGGATATCTCCGTTCAGCACCTGGATATTGTCAAAATAGATATCATTAATCTCTCCTTTGGCAAGCTGTTCCGTATATTTGCAAAGCAAAACCTTAATATCGAACAGTTTCTGTTCTGCCTGCTCTACTCTGATATTTTTATAATGTATATCATGAACATGACCGCCATCTGCCTGATGGATGGAAATCGCCGCACCACCCATGTTTCCTTCATACTGGCAGTGTATGATGTCACAGTCTTCAAATACCAGGTCGTGGATTTCGCTCTGGAGGGCATAACCAAGCTCTATGGCATTACCGGGTTCTGCATTCCAGATTACGTTATTGTGAACACGCACTTTTGTTACATCACGTACCGTTGACGGATCTTCAAACAATCTTTGGGATTTGATGCAGATACTGTCGTCTGTGGAACGGATAAAGCAATTTTTCACCTCTACATCCTGGCTGCTCGTAATATCAATACCGTCTCCCGTTACAATCCTCGACATAATATTCATATTATCAATCACAACATGGTCACACGCCGCAGGAACTACATGCCAGGAAGGTCCGTCTACAGCCGTAAAGCCTTTTAAGAGTACATTATTACACCACTTGGTATAGATAAAGAAACGGTGTGCATTACTGTCCGGCAGATGCCAGCAGGCTCCGTTGATAATTCCGTTTCCTACAATGGAAATATTGTCACAATGGTCTGCATATACACACCCTGATACAACAGCACCTTCCTCAATATAAACCGTATCATTGGACTTTAAGGTAAGAACTCCTACATTATATACCTTGCCCTTTTCAAAGCAGATGGTGGTATCTGCCGGTTTCTCAATCCTGTGCGAGCAAAGTACAAACAATGCATCATGAAGACCACCATCTGTTTCTACAGTAAACTTTCTCGGCTCATCAAGATGGATATGGACTGTTTCTCCTTTTACAGAAGGAACTATGCCAAAGCTGGACGGACGGATTTCAAGTTTTTCATATGATGCATGGATTGAAATCTCCAGATCATACGCTTCGTTATCTACTACTACAACATAGTCAAACGAATCTGTATGGTATACCACTCGCTCTGTTCCATTGCAGGTAACACTGTATTTTGCTGATTTTTCCAATTCATCTACAGAATTTAAAATAAATCTCGGTTCCTTGACCGGGTCCGGATTAGGATAATAAATCAAATCATTTTTAAAATCCTTCATGTCTCTTTTCCCTCCTATGCTCGTATAATGTTCTCAGAAACAAGGTGGTCACTACTGTTTCCAATACTGATACGCAGTTTCATTCCGCTGCTGACGGTTTCCATGTTTTTGCCATAATATGAAAATTCTTCCTGGTCAATCAAGAAATCTACATCCTTCTTTTCCCCCGGCTCCAGGAAAACCTTCCGGAAACGGACAAGTTCTTTCTTTGGACGTACTACAGATGCATATAATGTTTCATAATAACACTGGACTACTTCTGTTCCCGCAACATTCCCTGTATTGCACACATTACAATGTATATGTACTTTTTTATCCTGTCCTGTCTGCACATCAATGTCCGAAATATCAAACTCTGTATAGGACAATCCATAGCCAAATGGATATAACGGCGTATTTGGGATATCCATATATCTGCTGGTGAAACGATTTTCTGAATTATCTTCTGTAAATATATGCCCGGTTTTTACATCCCAGTAGCTTATGGGCACCTGTCCCACACACCATGGGATACTCACAGCTAATTTGCCGGAAGGGTTTATTCTGCCATACACAAGATCTATGATTACTTCAGCTCCCATAGTGCCGGGTCTCCATGCCATAATGACAGCCTTGGATCTTTCTGATATCCTCCGCAGGTCCAATGGTCTTCCTGTAATTACCACAGTCACAATATTACTTGTACGTTCTGCTATTTTTTCAAATAACACCTGCTGTTCTTCCGGCAAAGTCAGGAATGCCCTGCTGGCAGCCTCTCCTGACTGGGACTCATGTTCCCCAAGTACACATACAACCGTATCTTCATGGGTTATCGTTTCCAGCCACTGCTCATCCCTTGGCTTGTCAGACACTTCCTGTTCCACCTGCCATACTTTACACTCTTCATCAGAAAGAATATTGCATCCTGTAATACATTCTGCTTCTATCTGCTTTTTTTGTAAAATATCTTCTATTGTTTCAACTGCCTCATGTTCTCCAAAAATTGACCAGCGGCTTAAGAATTCTCTTGACGCTGTATAAGGACCTGCCCAGATAACTTTCTTCTTCATGCTTAATGGCAGCAGCTTTTCATTTTTCAAAAGGACACAGCTTTCGCCAGCCAGCTGATATGCTTTTTCCCGGTTATGCAGAGTAAGTTTTCCACTCTTGCCAAGACCGGCAAACGGATTTTCAAAAAGCCCAAGCTGATTTTTCATCATCAGGACCCGGAATGCACTTTCGTCGATAAATGATTCCGGAATCTGTCCGTTCTTCACCAGTTCCTCCAGTCGGAACATATAAGCAGGACTCATCATATCTATATCCACTCCGGCTTCTATGGCCTGAACCGCCGCTTCATCCATATCGGCTGCCACACCCTGTTCTTCCAGCTGTCCGATGGAACCCCAGTCTGAGATCACTGTACCATCAAATCCTTCTTTATCCCGCAGAAGGTCTCTGAGAAGTTCCTTATTCCCACTGATCGGTTTTCGGTCTATGGCATTAAAAGCGGTCATAACCATAGCAGGTTTTGCCTTCAACGCCATGCGGAAAGGTTTTACATACTGTTCCAGAAATGTTCGCTGGGATATTTCAACATCATTATATTCCCGGCCTGCATTCACTGCTCCATAACCCGCAAAATGCTTCAGGCATGCCGCTATTCCAGTATCATCTTTCTGCTGATAGCCATCTACCATTGCTTTTCCCATGATCCCATTTACATATGGATCTTCTCCAAAGGATTCCATCATCCTTCCCCATCTGGGATCTCTTGAAACATCAATCATAGGAGAAAATGTTGCTCTGAGCCCTTCTGAAGATGCCTCCAAGGCAGCTATAGAAGCCGCCTCAGACACCAGTTCCGGATGAAATGAACACGCCTGCCCCAACGGAATCGGAAAAATCGTCCGACATCCATGGATAACATCTGCCATAAAGAGAAGCGGGATATGATGGGGATGCTGTTCCATATATCTGCTCTGGATATCATAAATTTTATCTTTACCGATCACTCCTAGCACTGAACCGGCATATTGAATGATCCATTCCGGTGGTAACTGTTCGCCAACAACACCGGTAAGCACTGCCTCTTTGTCAAAATATACACCGGTAAGCTGTACCATCTGTCCTATTTTTTCCTGCAAAGACATTTCTGACAGCAATTGCTGTAATTCATGTATTTCCATAAATACTCCTTATGTTCAATCCGTTTATTTCTAATGTTCATTTCTCCAAAGAGCACCTGAGCTGTTTTTCTGCTTTTTCAATATAATTGTATCATGCAAGCGGCCTTACGGTTCCTTCCGTAATTCCATTTTCATTAAACGCATCGACTCTCACATATACCGTTTCGCCTTCGACCAGCGCGCCAATATTCTGCTCCGGCATAAAGGTCATGCAGCTGTGATACAGCTTGTCCGGAGCAAAACCCCAGAGGACGTTGTATCCGACGGCGTCTGTCTGCGGCTCAATGGTGATGCGCATATCCATGGTTCCGGTTCGTTCTGCCTGATACTGCGGTGCGAATGGTTTTTCGCCGTTGCCGAGTCCGAAGACACGAAAGCCGGAGATGCATGGATTCTGATTATACGGTACTTCAAAAACAGTAAGTTTCAGATAGCGGATCTGTACACCCTCTTCTTTTACAACGAAATCGTGTGGCAGATTAGCTTCTGCATCTGATTTGTCTGCCAGGACAAAATAGTTTGTTCCATCGGCGGATGCCTCAAGCAGCCATCTTGTTTTATGCTGGCTCGGGTCGATATATCGTTCTCCCTGACGCTCGCCCGGCAGGGGTACATCGATTTTATCATCCGCAAAATTGATCTGTACGGCGCGGACATCTTTTACCTCACCAAGATCCATCGAAATCCACTCGCCCGGCTGATTTCCGGCGGCGCGCCACCAGGTCTGGATATTTTCATCTGCCGCAAACGACGGTTCTCTGCCTTCTTCAGAGGACGATGCACTCATTGCTTTCTGATAGCTTAAGAGATACCACTCCGGTTTTGCCCATGGATCTTCTTTTGCCTGCTCCACTGCCATCGGCCAGTCGCCGAACTGCTGATTGCAGAACAGAACACCATCTTTGTCGAAGCCTGCCCGCCAGATGCCGACGCGACGCTCCATATCGTGGTTTTTGCTAATCTGCATTGTCGCGGTATGCCACCAGTTTCCATAGCGGTCTTCCATCGTCGAACCGTGGCCTGCACCGCGCAGGAATCCGCCCGGTTTATAGGAATATGGATTGTTCTTTGCCAGACGGAACGGGCCAAGCGGGGAATCACTCTCGTAAACACCGTCACCGTAAACGTTGTATTCCGTTCCCGGGCCGGCATACTGGAGGTAATAGGTTCCGTCATGCTTCGTCATCCATGCGCCCTCGATGAACGGTCTCTGACTGAACATAATTTTGGCAAACCCGATCTGCTCCTCCGTCAGATGATCCGCATCTTTTCCCTGTGCTTTCAGAAATTCTTTGAATTTTTCAACAGCTTCTTCTTCACTCAGTGGCATTTTGGAATGATTTTCTCCGACGCGCTCGTATCCGATTTTTTCCGGCTGACCGTAGATCAGTTCTTTTCTCTCTGTCTTTGGAACCATCGTCTCCGGGTCAAGCTCCACACCCCAGATCGGAGTCACGTTATTGCATCCCCAGTAAAAATAGAGCTTTCCGTCATCATCAAGAAACAGGTTCGGATCCCAGAAATCGAAGGTTCCCGGAATACGCTCAAACGGACCGTTTAAGATATCTTTCGTACGGTAAAAATCGCAGATCGTGCCACGACGGGATGCGCTGAAGTACACGTAATCGCCGATCACACGCACATCCGGCGCATAGTCATACAGCGGCAGGCTCTCCGGCAGCCGGTGGCTCTCCCAGTGCACCATATCCTCCGAAACCCAGACACTTAACGTCATGGACGCAAAAATATAATACTTTCCCTGAAATAAAATCATCGACGGATCGGCGGCCTCGCGGGAAATCTTGTCCTCGCCGCTTCTCATATCCTGAATGAACTGGTAACGGTAATCCATATTTAACGGATTGCAGAAATACTGTTTTTTCATCAAAATTCCTCTTTCCGGACCGTACGTAAAAACCCCTGTTCGTACATCCTTTTTTCTTATGATAGAAAAAGTTTAGCATATCCCGCAAAGAAAGGAAATGTTCTGATTTGACTTTTTTGTTGCACTTTTTGGACTGTTTTTTGTCTCATGTATTGGACAAATTCCTGTCAAAAATAATACTCTTTGATATGCATCTTTATATATGTTGCTTAGCATTTAAACAGCGCAGATCATTAACTGATCTCTAAAGCAAGGGTGAAAAGCCTATTTTTTGAGCTCTCACCCTTGAATATCATAGAACAACGATTTCATTTACAGACTGTTCCACAGTATTCCGGAAAATCTGTTTCTTGCAACTCTCACTCCACAGAACTGATTTTTTATGTCATTTTTGTATCTTTTCCTTCCATTTCTGTATTGTTTCTGTAAAGACATGCTCTTTTTGCTTTTCATCTTCCTGCGCCTCATACTTAGATAGTAAGGAATTAAGTTCCCTGTCCCATATCGAATAAAATCGAACGGTTTTTACTTCTTCCTGTATCGTTTTGATTTGTTTTTGATCTTGTCTCGAAAGACTCCGCATTCGTTTTTCCAGTTCCTTTTTGTAAATAGAAACCCCTTGCGGAAATCTTATATTGCTTGCCTCTCTTCTATCTTCTAACTCTATTCCTTTTCCTGATAAAACTTCTTCACTGTATAGCATTTGTAAAAAGGAGACTGCTTTTAAAGGTTGCTTTGTGTTCTTATTAATTCCTGCATAAAGTGTAACATTTGCAGTGAATCCGCCTTCCTGATTCGGCATTGCAAATACCGTATGAACTGTTTTTTCACCTCCAAGTTCTTCCAAATCATTTAGACTTACTACTCCTGTATCTTTTATTTTCCAGTTTAAAGCTAATGATCTTGTTTTTAATGCTGCTGTTTCATCCAAAACTTTTTTATTTGCTCTTCCGAATATAGAAGTGTTTTTTTCTTATAATCAACTACCTCACTAAATGTATCAAAAAATTGAACCCCACTTCTTTGCCCTACAATCTGTTGAATTGCTTTTTCTTTTGTCTGGCTAATTCCAGCCAATTTCTTGATATTTCTGTATTTTCCGGTAAATCCTGTGTTGTAAATGCATATAGAAAATAATCGTATGTCATAGGAAGCAGTATTTGTTCCTCATTAGCCATACCTGCAGACAAAATCCTCTCTTCTAAAATATCTATATCAAAATATTTCATGTATGGTTTCAACGAAAGAAAGGTTCCCTGATACATTTCTTTTTGGGGATCCTCAAAAACAACTGCTCTTTGCTCACTCCAGGTCGGATTCGGCCCTTCTGCGAAAAATACATCCGGCCCTTCTCCCGTCGTAATTTCATTCTGGATCTCCTGTACTTTTTCTTCCGAAGCCTGTTGCCCTGATGGGATTACCATTAATTCCACTCCATTATTTTTATATATTTTCTTCCAGGCTGCCACTATTTGAAGTACCGTTTTTTATTTTCTTCATCAACACAAATTTTTAATGGCATTTCCGTTTTCTCAATTTCAATCTTGGCTTGTGTATCTGCATATACCGTTTCTGCATTTAAGCTCCCACTGACTAATGTGATGTTAATCAGAATCAAACCAAAAATTTCTTTCAACCTTTTTCCCATCATTATGCTACCCCCTATGTTTCTATATAGCACAAGGCTATTGCATGACTTCTGTTTTTTTACATATCATACAACAGCCTTGTGTTTTAACCATTAATTATCATATCCGTGACAAATTGTTCTTGTTTCTTTCACATTAGCAGTATTTCCTGCGTTACAATTTAAACATTTTGTAGTTTTTATTCCTGTTCTATACTGCTTCAAATCAGTTCCCCATGCGTGACCATGAGTACATGTAACTGTACCACTGCTTATCCAGCTTCCCCATACGGTTGACGATGTTATTCTTCCTCCACATCTCGGGCAAACTGCAGCATACGGCATAATTTCTTCATACGCAAAAGTATTCTTACTTTCGATAACATCCGCTTTTGTTACATTGGCAGAAAATGTACTGGCCAACATTAAGGTCATTAGAAAAATGGAAATTTTTTCTTTACCGCTTTCATACTTTTTTCCTTAAAAATTTATTATACCTGTCAACGTACGTTCTACATTTGTATAACAAAAAAATACCATACTTCCTACTTTTTGTCAATCTTTTTCTACATTTGTCTAATTAATCATTATACCCATGGCAGACTATTTTTTCTTGCCTGATCTTTATCTCAAAAAAATTTCCACATTCATTACACCTGATTTTTTCTACTCCATATCTGGCTTTCTGTAAGTCATCTCCCCATGCATATTGATGTGTACATACTACATTTTTTTCATTTTCCCATGCATTCCAAACCACTTCTCCTTGTACCGCAGCTTTGCATTTGGGACAATTTTCTATATGCGATGATGACCATATTTGTCGCGCTATTTGCATTTCCGAAAAACTCAAAATAATTATTCCAAAAAGAAAAACAGTGATATATATTCGAAGTTTTTTTCTTGCTAAAAACACATTGTAAAATCGTTCTTTCAGTATCTTTGTTTCTGATACCATCGAAACAACTCCAGACAATTCTTTTCTCGTTTGTTTTGAAGCCACTTTCAAAATAACATTGCAATAATCTTTCCGTTGTGTCAGATTCATATATTTTGTAACAGTTGCATCACAGACACATTCCATGTCTATATTTGCCATTTTTTGCACCCATAGCATCGGGATACAAAACCAATAAACATCCCTTATAATTTGAAGAAACATTTTATACCATAAATCGTGTTTTTTCTGATGTGTCAATTCATGTAAAAAAATCAAATACCATTCTTCATAGGAGTAATTTTCCGTTTCCAGCATTCCTTGTGGAATCAATATCTTTGTATTTCGTACACCAAACAACATAGGAGAATAAAAATCTTGATTTTCACAGACCCAGATTTCTGTTTTTTTATTTTACAAACTTCGCTTGCTTTTTTTAGAGCTTCTAATACGGAATTTTTTGCATCTTTTTACATTCTGCAAATATTCTTTTTTCCATATTCTATATTGTATTGCGTGAAACAAAAGACATAAAATCATCCCTGCAATCCATATATACAGCAAAAATTTTTCGCCTGACATCCACCCTCGAATTGAAACGTTTCCCATTTTCGTCATGATCGCGGTCTTTTGATTTTGTTCCCCGATATAATATGCCGGCATAGAAATCATAAAAGGATGTTGCCGAAATTTCTCTGTCACACTCCAAAACGGAAAGCACATTTTAAGTGTCAGAAGTATCCAGACTATCTTTCTCCAGTAATGACCGAGCCTTTTCCCCATTATTTTTTGTACAACATATGCCATAAATGCGACTATGCCTATTGAAAGATTCCACTTTATGATAAATGCCATCTGTAACTATATCCTCTACACCACTTTTTCTATTTTTGTCTGTCAATAAATTCCTGCAATTGCTTAACCTCTTTTGAGCTAAGTTTTTCTCCATCATACAGTGCCGATGCGAATTTTGCTAATGACCCTTGAAACATTTTATCTAACATGTTTTTTCCAACCGTGCCTATATAATTTTCTTTTTCTACTAATGGTACATAAAGATTTGATTTCCCGTTCCTCACTTTTTGAATAAATCCTTTTTTTCCAAACGAGTAAGCAATGTTAAAATGGTACTCGGTGCAACATTTTTCTCTACATTCAACTTTTCTTCAACTTGAAATCGACTGACAGGTTCCTCATATTCCCATATAATCATCATAATTTCCTGTTCTGATTCTGGTAATTTTTTCATTTCTACTCTCCGCTTTTCTCTACTTTGATCAGATTATAGCATATTTTCCAGAAAATTGTTGCACTTTTTGGGACTGTTTTCCGCCTTCCGAAGCTAGTACATCGTTTTCGAAATAACTATACCACTCACTTGTCTGCAAATCTGATTGCACAGGCATAAAAGCCTCGGCGTAGCCCGCTACGCCTACATTTTTATACCTGCACACTCGAATCTGCATCCTGCGTGATTGGTATAGTTATTTACAAAACGATGTACTAGATTCTAGCATGATTCTTGATTTTTTCTTCCGTTTCGCATAGCTTTGAATGCACTTCAAAAGCACCGGCCAAATGGTCGGTGCTTAAATAATGGTTTCATCAAAAATGGTTCATCCTATACCACACATAAATATGCAAAATATCCTGCATAGCATAAAAGCATAACGACACCACACGTTTTCCGTAATTCCCTGTTCTTGTACGTCCCAATCCATAAAACCAGACCTGCCAGAATTGCGATTCCTGTGTCTACAATAAATTTAGTTTCAAATGGCACAGGACAGATCAGTGCGGCTGTTCCAATTACAAATAAAATGTTAAAAATATTGCTTCCGACAATATTTCCGATTGCAATTCCTGCATTCCCTCTTTTTGCTGCTGTCACAGATGTTACCAGCTCCGGAAGGGATGTTCCGAGAGCAACAATCGTCAGTCCGATAAAACGCTCACTCATTCCAAAGTATCGTGCAATCTCGGTTGCCCCGCTGACGGCAAAATCACTTCCTTTTACAACCAGGACGCCGCCTGCCACCATCAAAGAAGACATTTCCAGACAGGATAATTTTTCGCTTCCTCTTCTTCCGGATTTTCCCCTTTTTTTGACATTACAAACAAATAGCCAAGATATACAAGAAACAGTACCCATAAGACTATGCCCTCGGCAAACGTTACTTTTCCTCCTGTCATTCCGCATATCATTAAAACTACCGTAACAAACATCATAAACGGTATTTCATAAAACAAGGTAGACCTTTGTATTGCCACATTTGTTATTAATGCCGTAAGTCCGAGAATAATAAAAATATTCAAAATATTGCTTCCAACCACATTTCCTATCGTAATTCCTGCGTTCTGCTGCATCGCTGCGGTAATACTTACAGCGGCCTCCGGCATACTCGTTCCCATTGCAACAATGGTAAGTCCGATAATCAGCTGGGGAATTCCAAACTTTCTTGCTATGCTTGCAGACCCTTCCACAAACCAGTCTGCTCCTTTTACCAGAAAAAGGAAACCCACTATCAAAATCCCTGCCTGTAACATCATACGTATCTTCCTCTCTTTCTTTTGCATTCTTTGCAGCAGGTGTTATAGGCATAAAAAAGAGACTCCTACTGCATCTACAGTAAAAGTCTCGCTATTTAATCACTTTCCGAGTTATTGAATATCAATAGCTGTACTGACGAAGAAGTGAACACGGTTGGCTAGCTACTCCCTTTTATTTTTCCAGTTTATCAAATCTCTTTCTTTTCGTCAATATTTTTGTTTCTCCTAGTTCCTTATTTCCAGATATTCTTATCTTCATTACACTTCTTTAGTATATCCAACTCCTCCTGATCATACGGAGTAAAATCTGCATGATACAAATCATGCATCCATACGGAAGTATCTACAGACGGATATTCTTTAATAAAATCCCATGCAATATGAAATTGTGTCTTTCCATTTACCAAACCGAAAAAATAACTTCCTATTTTTTCTCTTTTCCATAGCGGCAGGTGCGTCTGAATCAGACTTTGAAATGGGCGATGCATCCATTCTGTATTAATCAGCGGACGATTAAACTGTTTCAAAAACTTTACCATTCTTCGTGCATGCGTATAATCACCATAAAAATGAAATGTAATAATGTCCGAGAGTTCTATGTTTTCCCGATCCACCCCACCTCACCATGAAAACATGGGTTGTTTAGCCATTCATAATAGTTTCCCTTTACCTGCGCTCCCCACATTTCTATTGTCAATGGTTGCTTTACGTCTTCCTCCCTTAACCATCCTATTACTTTTTTAGCCATCGGAAGTGATTTTTCTCCTCTTCCTGAATTTCCCAGTTCATTCCAGATATTCCAAATGATAACCCTGTCATCCTGACCATAACGTTTTGCCAGTTCTCTTACATATTTCTCAATTTCAGGTGTCATCTCTTCATCATCTGTAATACTATAACCTACCGTGATCCCTGTCTGTGTTTCTTCGTCAAAAGAATTATCACTGGTTCCCCCCAAAAAAGCCCTCCACAGGTTCCGGTTGTGGTCCCGGAACTGGTTCTTTGTAAAATTGTTTTGCAACGGTACAATCATTGAATAAAACCGGCATGATTGTCATATGATAAAAATCCAGCAGTGAAATAAACTCCTCCAGATTTTTCATAAAACTATCGTGCTGCTGTCTCCATAATTCAAACGGCAAAAACAGGCGCACACTGTTTAATCCAAGTGAAGCCGCTAATGAAATTTCTTTTGCTGCCTCCTGAAACGCATTTTTATGATCATACTCCTGCAGCAGTGCATAAACGCCGCCTGCCGGTGTACTTGGCACAAAATTGAATCCGGAAATCCACTCATGTTCACGGAACCAACTCCATATCTCTTGTTCTGTCCACTTTCTGTTCATACTCCTGTTCCTCCACACTTCAAAATGATCGTCCTACGGTTTCAAACTTTCTGTTGCTCATTCCTTTACAGATCCCAAGGTGATTTCTGACACAAAGTATCTCTGCAAAAATGGATAAATGATTAAAATCGGAGCGGTAGAAATAACTATTTTGGATCCATTGAAGGTTCTTTATGACATTCTCCCTGCCAGCTGTTCTGTAGACAGTCCTGATTGAGACATATCGGAAATACAAATAACCAGTGACTAAATATAGGTCTGCAGTGGAAATTTTTCCGGCGTATCAATCAAAATCATTCCGTCAAAAAAGCTATTCCAGTGATTCACAATACAAAAAAGGGTAACTGCTGCAAGTGCCGGCTTCGACAACGGAATCAACATCTGTACAAGTTGTCGCGCTAATAACTGCACTCAAAGCCCTTTCCAAGATAAATTCAAAAAGAGAATTTCTATGAATTAAGGGAATTGCGCTTTCTTTGCGCATGATTTCAGTCATTTATACACAGTAAGCACAAAAACAATACTCTGCTACTTATTTTAAGCCGCATACCTCTTCAGCTCTTTCGCTACTTCATCCATATTTTTTTCTCCGTAAATAGTCAGCTTTGCCTTTTTACGAACTGCCATGCCAAGCACTCCTAAAATAGATTTCGCATCTACCATACAGTGTCCATAAGATAAATCTGCCTCGTACGGTACTTTCGACACAGTGGAAACAAAATTGATAGCATCTTCTGGTGTATTTAAATAAATGTTCATGTTTTTCATAGCACATCACTCCTTGCTTTTTCTTACTCTTATTTCCTTGTATTTCTTTTCTCTTTTTTAATATGCAATCATCGGAATTGAATCTGCTTTTTCTTCGCATGGCTCCTTCTGTCCGTCTGCGACTTCGTAGATTTCGCTGCTGCATAGCTTAATCTGTTCCATCATATCCGGGTATGGCTGTGAGCAGATGTCAAACAGGCCGATGTTATAGTTTTCTCCGTCAAAACGTCCCAGCACAAACTGATCATAGCACTGAAAATAATGACAGCCGACACCGTTTGGATGAGCCGCAGCTTTTTCACAGTAATGGCGGTAGGCAATTCCACGATCTCTCTGTGAAAGTACGCCTTCCAGACCAGTTGCCGGAAGTCCTGCGTCGAGCGCTCCAAAATGGAACTCTCCGATCATCACCGGCAGATCCACACCAAGGTCTACAATGTTCTGAATCGCGCTCGTCGGGTCAACCGCGTAGCAATTGATCGAAAAGACATCGAAATTCTCCCATCCTTCTACGAGATCCGGATCAGAAATCCAGGCCCAGCGCATACCGAGGATCATATGGTTTTGATCGACTGCTCTGCAGGCACGGGCCGGAATTTCCACATAGCGCCGCAGCATGTCTCTTGAAAATGCCCGCATATCTTCTTTTGCCGCATCAGACCGTTTGGAAATCTCTTTCTGCGGGCGGTACAGATCGGCGAAGCTTACAAAATCGGTGTTCCATGCCTTGTTTAAAGCATCGATGGACTGATATTTTTCTTCCATCCGCGCAATCAGCTTTTCTTTGCAGCTGGTGCGCGCCGGATTGTACAGAGTCTCATCTGCCAGTACCAGATTGTCAACGAATGCCCAGCTCGGCTCATTCCGCAGGAAATAACCGATCATCCACGGATCGTTGGCACGCGGTGCTAATTCCTGTGCATTTTTCTTTGCCGTCTCTTCGTATTCCTCATTGAACACATCCGGGAAATCACGGAAAATGTTCTGCTTTGTTGTTGGGAATTCCGGAAGTGATGTTACATAAGGAATTTCCGTTGTTCCGAACAGCTCATCGCTACTCCAGTTGCCAAGGGTATTCATTCCGTGGGCTTTCAGCTGTCCAACAATCATTGGTCGCCAGTTTTCTTTCCATTTTTCTCCCCAGACGCGGTACAGATTTGCTTTAGAATACGAAAAGCTCTTAAAATTCCGTCTTCTTCCGGGGATCACATGCTGGGATTGAAAAAACACTCCGTAGTCACTATCGTCTTCGGACGGCAGCCAGTCGAGATTTTTTTCCAGACCATCGATCCGACAGTCAATTTCAGGGCCGACACAGTCCGGACCAATGCTTAAGAATGCATAGCCAAGCGGATCAACCAGCCACCACTTGCCGTTGTCTTCTTTGATCCTTGAAAAGAAACCGGTTCCCTCCGTCAGTTTTTTGCGCGTCCAACCACCGTATTTTGACCAGTCCGCAAACGGGAACGGTTTTCCCTGTTCCGCAAGCTGGCAATTCATTTTCTCTTTTAATTCCTCTTCCGAATGAATTTTTTCTTTCCATTCTTTCCGCTTGTTCTGTCCGAAGGCATCTACCAGCTTTTCATCCGTCAGATTCACCTCCGGCGCTTCTTTTACGAAGTCCAGATCTGTCAACACAATCTTCTGATTATGAAACGCCTGCAAAGAAGAAAGTTCTACTCTGGTGATCTCTTCCTGCGCAATTCTTCGTCCGTGACACACAATTTTTAAATCGCCCGCCAGGTTTTCCGGGAACAGAACGTTGCCTTCAAACCATGTGCGGTCAATGCACATCTGTGTTTCCAACTTCGGCAGAATACCAAATCGGATGTTCATGACCGGCTCCGCCGGATCCTCTCCGTAAATGAGAAGATTCATGGAAACACTATGTTCCTCCAGTACTTTTACTTTAAATATAAAATATCGTTCTTTTCTGGAAAGGAACTCCGGGATCAAAATGCCGGCTCCCTCTTTGTCCAGCTCCAGCAGCGCACCTCTGTCGTTTGTCTCCAGAATTTTTGCGCCGTTTGTCAGTCTGTCTTTCCCAATACAAAAACTCATTTTTCCGTCCCTCTCTTTCCGGTTAATCTTCTATATCTGAATCACTTTTCACGCAGCCAGGCAGCAAGTGTTTTACTACTGCCTGAACTGTCATCGCTACATTGTTTTACCTTCATTTTAGAACCCGCGTACTTTTTTTCTACACCGAAATTTTAAGATTCTGTCCACTCTTTTAAGGTATTTAAAATTTTTCTCACATCTCCCATGTTACTGCTGCATTGCGGTCGCAGACAAGATTTTCTCCTTCTACTTTCAGTTCCGCCACCTGTACAACCGCTTTATTTCGATCGCGCTCCGTAAAACGTGCTTTCTCTTCGTCTGTAAAGTCGCCTTCATTTTCACCGGCATACGGATGACAGAAATAAAAGATAAACGCTCTTCCATCCTTCACGAGAACATCCGCGTGATGTCCCATTCCGGTGTCCATCGCTCTTGTGCCGGATTCCCGTAAAATATCCTCACACCGTGTCCAGTGCGTATAATCTTCCGATGTATAAACTGCAAGCCCGTTCCAGAAATCCGAAATCATCCAGATTTTTCCGCCGAGTTCAAACACATTCGGTCCTTCCTGACCGCAGTCCGCAACCTCTTCTCCAACTGCATCCCAATGATACAAATCGTAGCTGACTGCTGCGTATGTCCTGCTTTCCTTGTCCTCGTCCTTGTACCACATCTTGTATGTATGCGGTGCAATTTCATAAACGCAGGCATCAATCACGCGCTCGGAATCGAGATCAACCCGTCCTTCAAATCTCCAGTCCCAGAGGTTTGTCGAAGTATAATGCAGCATCCATCTCGGATACTCCCAATCGTTTGGAATGCCGGTGATGTAGGAGACATACATGTGATACAAACCCTCTGCCTCGATGATCTCCGGTGCCCAGAACGTATTGTGTCCCGGCTCAATATCAAGTCCCTCAAGTGTTCCGCGGTACAGCCATTTTGTGCCATCCCGGCTTGTTGCAACGCCAAGGGCTGTTCCATGCACCCAGGACACACCGATCGGAACATCCGTGGCACGGCGCTGGGTGTAAAGCAGGTACCACTGTTCTTCTTTTTCATTCCAGATGACCGTCGGATCGGTTGGGCAGTCGTAAATCGGATCCCGGAATAACGGGGATGGTAATGTGACTTTTTGTTTCTGCTCTGCTTTTATGTTCATTGTTTTGTTTCTCCCTTTCACGTTCAAAATTCCTTCTGATTTATGGATTTCCGGAAAACTGTCATCCAAACTCTTCTGTTTGTTTCTATTTTAAAAGTTTCACTCTCTTTTGGGTATGGAATATTTTCATCTGTTTTTGTCAATTTTTCAGCACCTATGGCAACGTTCCGCAAGTTCGCGTGCAGGCACGGACTTCGAATCGCTGACCGCCGAAAAAAAGAATCCCGCTGGCATACCACAGATACAGCGGCAACCAAGCGGGCTTTTCAAATGATCACAGACCAGTCGATCAGCCTTTTACGCTTCCGACCATCACACCTTTTTCGAAGAATTTCTGTGCAAACGGATACACAATAATCAGTGGCAATGCTGACAGAACCATGCAGGCAAGCTCAATGGTTTTGTAGTTTGCCGCAGAATTTGACATGGTTGTCAGGACACTCGATGCGCCGGCACTCATGGTCTCCCCAAGAGATGCTGCAGAAGCACTTGCCTTGGTAATCGAGAGCATATAATACGACAGTGTCTGAATATCTGCAGACTTTGTATAATACAACGTCTGGGTATAATCGTTCCATGTTCCGACTGCGGTAAAAATACCCAGTGCAGAAATAACCGGTTTGGACAATGGAAGAACCATTTTAAAGAAAATGGTATATTCTCCTGCTCCGTCAATTTTTGCCGATTCAATCGCACGGTAGGCATATCCTTCCCGATTTACATCCGATGAAATCAGGGTTTCGCTGCAGTTGCGGAAAAAACCGAATAATGCAGCTCTTTCATGTCTGGATTTCATCCCCTTCCTCTGACGGTCAGAAATCCTCCGGCAGAAAACGCATTCCGTGGTAAACGATTGGATTGGTAGAAATTCCATGCGCCCATGCAACCTGTCTTTCCTGTATTCCTACAGATATTTTCCTAAATCAGTTTCCTCACAATATTCCATCACCAGTTCCCCGTTTTCCACCTTCAGTGGATATGCCACATACCCCGATTCGAAGTAATTTTCCGCATTCCAGCGGTCTCCGATGTAGAGGAGCTGTCCGTTTAAGTTCAGCAGAAATGCTGCCTGGCTCTGGTAGGTAGTTTCGTCGCCAATTTTTTTCAACATGCCCCAGTCGCCTTCCATACTGTCTGCTACGGCGTATTTTCCCTGGTTCGGCGCCCAGCCGGTGCAGAAGGAGGTGATCATGTAGTATTTTTCTTCGCTTTTGATGACTGACGGTGCCTCGCGGTATTCGCCCTGCCATAGACGGTGGACGAGTTTTTCGACGTTTAAATAGTCCTCACTTAGGCGGTATACGTGGAGATCCGCGTTATCGCGTGCTGCGGAAATGAAGTACGCGGTGCCGTCCTCTTCCTGGAACAGTGTGCAGTCTCGCGACATATAGCCATATGGATTGAAGTGACCATGGTATACAAAATCTCCGTCCGGTGTGTCGCACTCTGCGATTCCGATGGCAGCGTCTGTGTAATCTTTTCCGTTTTCAAAATGTACCCATAATACAAATTTCTCCATCTTTTTGTTGTAGAGCACCTTCGGCCGCTCCAGATTTACTTTTCCGCCAGTCTCGCTTATAAGCTGCAGTTTCGTTCGCACGCGGTACGGCTCCATTTTCGATTCCGTCGTCAGAATGTGGTTCCGAAATTCCCAGTTCCGCAGGTCTTTCGAACGGTAGCAGCTCACATAATAATTCTCTCTCCGGTCCTCACCGTACCAGTAAAAATAGCCGCCGTATGAAAGCATCCATCCTCCGTGCGCGTGAATCGGGTTTCCATCAATATCATTCCATAAGGTTCCGTTTTTAAACATCTTATCTCTCCTTTTCTTTTGCATCTGTAAACTGGATATTTCTGCAGTTTTTCATACAAATCGTACCGTGAATTTTTCCGCCGCGAAAAACGAAATTCGATATTTCAGGTCCCACCGTTTCGAATTCGGTCAGCTCAACGGCATTGCAGGGAACCATATTTCTCTCCGTCGTACGGTAAAAAAATAAAGATATTTTTTCTTTCATTCTGTTATCCTCTGTGCGTCCGCCGGTACTCATTCGGCGTCACGCCATATTTTTCTTTAAAAATTTTTGAAAAATACTGGCTCTTCTGATATCCTACGCTTTCCATGATTTCATGTACCCATCGATCTGTTCCGCTGAGCAGTTCTGCCGCTTTTTCCATCTTCACATCCGTAATATACGCGGAAAGATTTTTCCCTGTCTCTTCTTTAAATGTTTTTGACAGATACGCCGGATGCAGATGCGCCACTTCTCCTAAAATTTCCAGTGAGAGATCTTCGCCCACATGCTCTGCGATATACTTTTTCACGGCCGAAATACCGTCGTCTGGAAAACTTTCTTCTTTTTCGAAAAATTTTTCCATCACATGTTCCAGTGATATCTGGAAATCCTTTTTCAGGATAGGCTTTACGAGGTATTCTGTCACTCCATAGCGGAGCGCCTGCTGAGCATATTCAAATTCACTGTAGCCGGACAGAATAATTGTTTTCGTCGGATAATTTTTCTCGTCAATATACTTCACCAGATCCAGCCCTGACACGCGCGGCATGCGGATATCTGTCACCAGAAGTTCCGGCTTTTTCTGCTCAATCAGATCGCGCGCAATAGAGCCGCCCGACGCCGTCAGTACTTCTTCGAAGCCATAGCTTTTCCAGTCCACCAGTTTTTTGAGATACTCGGTCATATAGGACTCATCGTCCACCAACAATACTTTCATAGGTAATTCCCCCATCTTTTTCTCTGTGCTCCGGAACCTTTTGTTTTTTCTCCGCAAAAACTCCAGATTCTCACAGCCTCTTTACAGTCTTTCTTTCCCGTCAATCACAAAGGAAACGCACAATCCCTTCCAAATACTTCCTCCAAACTGCAGGCTGCTCTGTTCCCCATAATAATTGACAAGCCGCTGATTTACATTCCAGAGGCCGACACCCTCTTTTTCATCGCGGTTTTTCCTTGCCAGCCGTTCTTTCAGTGCCGCAATCTGTTCCTCTGTCAGTCCATTCCCGTCGTCTGATATTTCGAAACAAATTTCGTCTTTTACTTTTTGATACACCTTTACATAAATATGCTTTGCATTTTCCCGCTCCTCGATCGCATGCTCAATTGCATTTTCGATGATCGGCTGCAGAATCAGCGGTGGAATTTTACATGCAGCAAGTTCTGGATCGGATTCTATTTCATACTCGATGTTTTTTCGCATCGCCATGATTTCCAGATACGACCGCGCATAGTCAATTTCCTCCTGAATCGTCGTAATTGACTTTTTCCGTGTACAATAACGGTAATACTGCGACAGATGCACTGCCATCTCTGTCACGGCATCGGGATTGTCCGCCGCGGTGACAATGAAGGAAAGGCTGTTGTACAGAAAATGCGGGTTGATCTGAAGCTGCAACTGCCGCATTTCTGCTTCGTTTCGAAGTTCCTGTTCTTTTACCGTTGCCTCCAGCAATTCATGCGTGCGGCGCACCATATGGTTAAATTGACGAAATACATAGGCGAATTCATTTTTCGGCATTTTGTAAATCTGCACGGTCAAATCTCCCACTTCCACCTGTTTCAGTTTTTCAGTCAGCAGATTCATCTGCATCAAAATATTTTTTACAAACAGAGAAATGTAAATCATTCCAAAAATCAGAATTGCCCCGAGCATAATGCCTGAGATCGTCATAATATTCCGCACCTGCCGCATCATCTGCCTTGTCGGATAATAGGAAACCAGCTGCATTCCATTTTTGTTTCATCTGAACGCACAATCTGATATTTCTGTTTTCCCACACGCACCTCGCAGACTTTTTCATTACTCTGTCGTATGATTCCTGCAATATTCTGCTCCACAGATTTCTGCGAAAGCACATTGATTTCTCCACCAAACATTAAAATACTGCCTCCCTGGTCCATTCCCGCAGCCATCTCCTTGATTTCATACAGAAAATCCTGATCCATTCGGAGCACCAGCCAGACCTCCTGATCTTCTCCCCTCCATTCCACAGTTCGTCTTCGCATATAAAAAATTTCCTGTTTATTGGCTGATTTCCACTGACTTTCCTTATTGTTTTCCCAGAAAGAATCCTCAAAATATCCCTGCCGCAGCGTGCTGATCTCCCGCCCGGATTTCGGCCAGTACAGCGTCATACCACTCATTCCGACCGTTCTTCCCTGACGTTCCTGAAAAAAGCTTTTCATTTTATTAATTTGCTGTACATATTCATAAACATCGTTGTTTTCAATTGCCGCATAGAGATTCTGCATATTTTCTCCATATAAAATACCATCTGCTTCAATTTCAATCTCTTTCCCCTTTTGTTCCAGAAGCGTTGCTGCATATTTTGTCTGAAGCTGTGCCGTCTGAATCAAAGATGCTTTCAAATTTGCCGTGCTCTGCCAGGACAGAAGCAGAAAGCTGGCAAGAATGATCAACAGAAAACGGTAAAAATTCCAAAAATTGAACGTACTCTTTTCATATGCTTCCCCTCTCATTTTCTGCCCCTATTTTATCAAATTTTTCTGCTGACGCAAACCATTGTGAGATGCAAAGGCAGGGAATCGCCATGTTTTGACAACTCCCTGCTTTTTATTTTTGACTTTTCGGATCTTTTCGATCAGGCAGCTCTTATTTTACCGACTGATACCACTCATTAACCTCTTTTGTGATATCATCGCCGCCCTGTGCTTTCCAGTCTTCTACAAACTGATCAAATGCAGACGGATCTTCTTTTCCATAGATAATGTTTGTGTAAACCTGTTTCTCCATGGTCTGGAGCTGCTCCCATTTTTTCTTCATAGTATCGGTCGGAGCCGCATTGAACAGACTGGTCAGAAGTTCATCCTGATGCTCTGCTGCAATAACATAACCTTCTGCCATCGCCGGTTCGCTCTCAAAATACGATAATGCCGTTCTCTCAGCACCTGTTGTCGGTTCTTCCCCTGCCTGAAGCTTCAGATACATTTCTACGCTTTCACCAGGTGAATTTTTCAGTACAGTAGATTTTCCAGGCATAAATGGATCTGTCACCGGCGGATCAAATTTGGTTGTATCATACACAACTTCACCGTCTACAATATCGTAATCATAACCTTCCAGATAGCCATTCACAAAATCTCCTGTGCCGAATACAGCGTCATACAACCAATCATAATAAGTAAAGAAGGCTTCCATGTTGTTAAAATTTTTGTTGAACATCAGCCAGCCATCGTGGATCTGTCCCATCTGATAAGTCGGCTCACCATTCTCCTGCAGAATATTCGGATATCCTTTTACAACCGCATTTGGATCAGCAGAAGTAACATCTGCAACAGAGTTAATTGTCCACGGTCTTCCAACAAAGATACCTGCTTTTCCTTCGGTAAACTGTGTCATGGCATCCCACGCACCCGTTGCTGCAGCTTCCTGGAAAATCCAGTCCATTTTTATGCCATTCGGCCATACGGGTCAGTGCTTCTTATTTTCCTCGTTGATGGAGCCATACTGCAAATTTCCATCTTCATCTTCCTGCCATACGCCCGGAATGAATTTCCCGGAATACGCAGAGAACACGTTGACCGGATCAGAAACCCATCCGGTATTGTAAATATCATTTCCGGAATAGGTGAATCCATACGTATCATCTTTGCCGTTTCCATCTGGGTCGTCTTCTGTAAACGCCTTGATGACAGCTTCAAACTCGTCCAGATTGGTCGGTGCCTGAAGCCCCAGATTGTCCAGCCAGTCCTGACGGATGACCATGATTTCTTCTGCATCCATGCACGGTGTGCAGGCAATTCCATACGTTTTTCCATCCTTCGTAACCGGATAGAAGGTTTCCGGATATTTATCATAGATCTCTTTCAGACGATCCGGCATATATTTTTCGATATCGTCATCAATTGCTTTGACCTGTCCGGATTCAATCATATCGGAAATCATCTGTGTTCCATAAACAGGAAATATATCGGGAAGTTTTTCAGAACCTGTCAGTGCCAGACGCAGCTTGGTGTCATAGTTGCTGGCATCTCCGCCGAGAAGCGTTGTTTCCATCTTTAATCCCAGTTTTTCCTCGGTCAGACGCGTCATCGGGTTATTGTTGATGTCCTCTCCATCACCATATCTTCCTGTGTTCTCGTCCAGCTGTTTTGCAATGGTAATTGTCAGTGTCGGCTCGTACTTTCCATCTGCATTTTTCGTTGCGGTTTCCTGCTGCGCAGATCCACCATCCTTGCCGCACCCACTCATCAACATCATTGCTGCCATTGCCGCTGATAAGATTACTGTACTCTGTTTTCTTTTCATGCCTCTTTTCCTCCATCATTTATTTTATAATGTTACAGCACGTTTTTCAAACCGGATTTTTTCAGAAAAATCTCTCTCATAAAATTATTCTTTGACTGCTCCCATAACGATACCTTTTACGAAGTATTTCTGCAGGAACGGGTAAACCAGAAGAATCGGAAGCGCTCCGATAAATACCTGTGCCGCTTTAATGGTACGTTCCGACATAGCCAGCGCAGATGCCGGATCCAGCGACAGATCCTGATTGTTTCCCTGCACAACGATCACCTGCAGGAAGGATGCCAGCGGATAGTTTTTCGTATCGGACATGTAAAGGATTCCGGTGAACCACTCGTTCCAGTAACCAACCATGATGAACAGTGCTACGGTTGCGAGACCTGCTTTGGAGAGCGGAAGGTAAATCTTTCGAAGTACGGTAAAGAAGCTCGCTCCGTCGATCAGTGCCGCCTCTTCGAGGGATTTCGGAATCGACTTGAAGAAGTTCATGATCAGAATCAGGTTGTAGCATCCGAACGCTCCCGGAAGAATGTAAACCAGGAAGTTGTTTTTCAGTCCTAAAGAAACATTGACCATGTAGCTTGGGATCAAACCGCCGCCGAACAGCATCGTGAATACGAAGAACCACATGAGCGGTGTTCTGCCGCGGAATTCTTTGGAAAGTGCATAGCCTGCTGTCGTGATGACGAACATGCTGAGCAGTGTTCCAAATGAGGTTCGGAGGAATGCAATGATCATGGACCGGATGAAGTTATTGTTGTTAAAAGTTTTTACATAGGCCAGCGGTGTGAAATCGATGGGCCAGAAGGTAACGGCTCCGCTGTTTGCAGCACTCTTTCCGCTGAAAGAGATTGCCAGCAGGTTCCAGAGCGGAAGGATGCAAAGCAGTGCCATGGTTACCAGAAAAATCGTATTGCAGACAACGAATACTTTTCTGCTTGTCGATGTATGACGCATGTTTATGTCCTCCCTCTTAGAAAATTCGATATCCCGCTACCTTATAGGCGATGCGGTAAGAAGCAACAGTAAGCAGCAGACTGATTCCCGATTTGAACAGGCCGACGGCGGTACCAAAGCTGTACTGTCCATTGATCAGTGACTGACGGTAAACGTAGGTGTCGATGATATCACCGGTGCTGTAAGTCAGTGGGGAATACAGGTTGAAGATCTGGTCGAACCCGGCATTCAGGACGTTTCCAAGGCTTAACGTTGCCATGACGATGATCATCGGCATGATGCCCGGAAGTGTAATGTGCCATGTCTGTTTCCAGCGGTTAGCGCCGTCCATCTCGGCTGCCTCGTAGAGGCTCTGGTCAATGTTGGAGATGGCTGCCAGATAAACGATCATTCCAAATCCGAAGCCCTTCCACAGGTCGGACGCAACGACGATCTGTCGGAACATGCCCGCCTCGCCGAGGAAGAAAATCGGATCAATACCGAATTTCTGAAGTACCATGTTGACGATACCGTCGGTTCCGAGGATATCGCGGAGCATTCCGGCTACAGTAACCCAGGAAAGGAAATGCGGCAGGTAAACCAGCGTCTGGATTCCTTTTTTCAGTCCTATGTTATGTACTTCATTCAGAAGCAGTGCCATGATAATCGGAACAATCAGTCCCAGAATAATTTTGCTGACAGCGATGATCAGCGTATTGATGATCGCCTGATACGATTCTTTGAATTCGAAGATCTGTCGGAAGTTATCCATTCCTACAAACTGTGAACCGGTGATGCCAAGCCACGGCTTGTAATCCTGGAATGCCATCACCAGACCGCCCATCGGCACATAGCAAAAAATAATTGCCAGCACGAACGATGGTAAAATCAGTACATACAGCGGCCAGTTATGCTGAACTTCCTGCTTCCAGGTTCTCTTCTGCTTCAACGCCGTTCCTTTTCCTGCTTTTTTCATTACAGCTCTCCCTCTCTTTCTTTCCTATTCCGAATCAGGAGTTCCGCAAAAAACATTTCGCTGCCATATCTGATTCTCAATAGTTCCGTGAATTTGTTTCTTTTTCTTTGTGGTTTTATTATATCTCCGTCATAGTGCCGAAAAACACACCACAAAATTAAGGTTGTGACCACTGGATTAATGTGTTTTGGGATATTATTAAAAATAACGCATGAAATTTTCTACTCCAAATCGCAAAAATTTCATACGCTATTTTAAAATTTTTCTTATTTTCAAGTGTCTGTTTTCTGCTTTTTCAAATTCTTTAATCGTCGTTCTCTGTCACATACAATCCATGGTATCTTCCTTCATATGAAGCTGCGCCCAGTGCTCCGGTTCTTCCTTATCCTTGATAAAAACGCTCCTGTATTCTACCGATGGAAAATCTGTCCGCACATCCGATTCTTTCCGGCAAAGTTCTTCTTTTCTTTTATCGGCACATCTGCTCAGTAATACCATGGGGAAACGCCTGCGAAGCGGCAGAAATCATAGATTACATAAATAGTTCCGCGCCGGTTTCTTCTTTTAAAACTGCCTTGGCCTGTAATATCTTCTGCAAATCATCCGCCAGATTCCGTGCTGCAATCTGAACCTTCAAAAAACCTCCAAACTGAATCACTCTGTATGATTTCAGTTTGAAGGTTCTGGTCATTCTTTATTCCAGGTTCATGCATAATCCCCAATCCTGGTCATTGGCATACGGATCGGCAAAATCGGTTTTCTGTCCGTTGACGGAATACGGATACAGGTACGCACAGGTCGCTGTTCCATCCTCAAAGAACATGGACAGCACGCCGCGCAGGGAATGCTCACCGCGGATATTATATTCTTCGTTTCCGGTCAGGCGAGCGTAACGCTTGAAGGTTCGACCGTTTTCTGCACTCCAGTAGTGCGGGAAGGTGTCTCCGAAGACTCTGCGTTTTCCGAACCAGTAGCCGTCCCAATGGCGGATTGCAATTTCATGCAGATGGTAGTCCGGCTGCTGGCCGTCGAAGAGTTCGAGGACGGCGATCTGCTGCTCGGCTCCGCGCAGGTATTTTTCTTCCCCGGTCACCTCGTAAACCTGAAGAATGACTTCGGCCGCCGGCTGTATGATCGATTGCTCGTAATTTACCTCCGAAGCCGGATAAGCCGTTCCGATCTCAATCAGTTGGTCGGCATGACGTCGGAACAGATCTTTTACTGTTTTCAGATCCTCCTGTTCTCCTGCTTTTTTCAGCTCTTGACAGAGCATCACAATCGGCATTTCAATCGGATAAAAACGGAATCCATCCTGTTCATAAAATTTTTCTGTGATACGAACTGCTGTCTTCAGATTTTCTTTTTCTCCCCACAGCTTCCAGCATTCAAGAAAGAATGTCACTGCCCATGGGTAGTTGTAAAGCCGGAAATAGCTGTTGTCCTTTCCGGAACAGTTGCAAACAAGACCTGTTGCTGCATTTACCAGCTCGCGAAGATAGAATGCATGGTACTCACGAAGACTCTGCTCCGCTTTTCCCGGTCTTTTAAAAGATTCTGCTGCAGTGCCCGTGCAATCAGCACACCCATACCGGTACGCTCCCGTCCGGCATTGAAATCGTTTTCCGGCGTGCAGACGAGAATTTTTTCTTCGTTATCATACGGCAGATAGGCACCCTGCAGTTCTTTGATCTTTCCATGATACTGCTGGTGATCGACGATAAACGCACACCGTTTTGCCGCCAGTGTTTCCGGCCGCTCCTGCACGAGAAGACGGCAGGTGGTTTTCACCTCGTCGGCACAGATCGAAAGTACATACTCCCCTGTTTTTTCATTTTCAAACAGATATTCATAAACACCATTTTCCGTCTTTTCCAGCGATGTTCCGTTTACCGTCACTTTTTCCGCCGGAAATACCGGTTCAATGGTTACCTTACTCGTCTCTCCCGGATAAATCACATACTGCTCCGCATCCACCAGAATCACCTGGGAAAATGCTCTTAATTTCTCCCGGAAATCTTCGCGTCCCTGATGCGGAAATACTTTCCACTCCAGCGTCATCGTGTCTCCCGGCGCAAATTCCTGTGCGGACGGGTGCAGCCAGAAGCAGCCTCTGTCATTGCTCTGCAGTTTCAGATCGCGCTCAATACTGTAAGCAGAAAGACTGCCTTTTGTGAGTACCATTCCCAGATGCGGAGCCGCACCGCCCATGCGGAGTGCCATGATATAACTGGTATTTTCCCCGCAGAAAATATGTGCATGGCACCGGTAATCCCGGCAGGTCACACTGTCCGTGTAGCGATCCTGCAACGGAAATGAAACCCCAATACTTCCGGCATTTGTAAAATACGGATGCGCACCGTTGTAAGAAACCACAATCTTCGTTGTCAGCACATCTCCGTCTTTCTCATTCTGCACCTCAGCCGAAAACTCCGGCGGGCATTTCACCTCGGCGTATGGGAAATCCTCCCGCAGCCAGTTCATCTGTTTTGGATCTTTGGAAAATACAATTTCTTTCACGTTCCCAACTCTCATTTTTTATTTCCCCTTTCGTTTTTTTGATCCCGCTTTTTGAACTCCATGTAAAATTTATTTGCTGCTTTGATCATACTATATCTACATGCTCTTTTCTATATCTCTTTTTCCGTTTTACTTTATTTTTTCTTTCTTGCCGATAGTATTTTTTCTCAATTTTTGTTATACTGAAAATGTATGCGTATCAAACTCCGGCATTGCTCTTTCAAGCTGCCGACACATACATAAACTTCATAAAAGGGGGTATCTTTTTCATGGATACGTATGTCATTTTAAAAGACCTGGCAATCATTATCGTATTCGCAAAATTGTTTGGTATTCTTGCCAGAAAATGCAAGGCTCCGCAGGTTGTGGGCGAGCTGATTGCCGGTATTGTCCTTGGACCCAGTGTGCTGGGACTCGTTCAGCAGTCTGACTTTCTCGCACAGATGGCGGAGATCGGTGTCATTTTGCTGATGTTCTCCGCAGGTCTTGGCACCAGCCTGAAGGATCTGCTCCGCACCGGAGTGAAATCCCTGCTGATCGCCTGTGCCGGTGTTTTTGTTCCTCTCGTTCTTGGAGCCATCTTATACATGAGCTTTTATGGCTTCTCTGCTGTCGGAACGGAAGAATTTTACCACGCTGTTTTTATCGGTGTTATTCTGACTGCGACATCTGTCAGCATCACCGTACAGGCCTTGAAAGAACTCGGCAAGCTGAAAACAGAGGTTGGAACAACCATCTTAAATGCAGCCATCATCGACGATGTCATTGGTATCATTGTGCTGACTGTTGTCATCGGTTTTAAAGATCCGACATCCAATCCGCTGAAAGTAGCAGCCTCCACCATTCTGTTTTTTGCCCTTGCGATTGTGCTCGGTTTTCTCTGCTTTAAGCTGTTCAACCGTATGAACTCCGTATTTCCGCACACCCGCCGTCTCCCGATTCTGGGTCTTGCACTCTGCTTCGGACTGTCCTACATTTCCGAAAAATATTTCGGCATCGCCGATATTACCGGTGCATACGTTGCGGGCGTTATCCTGTGTTCCCTCGATTCTTCCGATTACATCGAAGAAAAAATGGATATCAGCTCCTATATGATTTTCGGACCGATTTTCTTTGCAAGTATCGGACTCAAAACAACGCTCAGCGGCATGAACGAGAAATTCGTACTCTTTGCCATCTGTTTCGTCATCGTCGGCCTTGTCGCAAAAATTATCGGCTGTGGTCTGATGTCAAAGGGATGCGGCTTTACCTGGGGCGACAGCCTGAAAATCGGTGTCGGTATGATGACCCGCGGTGAAGTCTGTCTGATCGTCGCGCAAAAGGGTCTGAATGCAGGCTTTTTATCCGGCGATTTCTTCAGTGCCGTGATTCTGCTGATTCTCTTCTCGAGTGTTGCAACACCGATTATACTGAAAATCTTATACGCGAAAATGCCGACGGCAAAAGATTCTGCAAAGGCATCCTGACTTTCCTTTTACCAAAACAGGGCGCTGTGCCATTTCCTGCACAGCGCCCTGTTTTTTTCATATCAACCGGTAAGTTCTGATTTCTTCTACCACAGAATCTTCTCTGCCTCAGCTCCATCCGCAAACGGTCCCGGCATTGCTGCCACGCCGCGGTGCTCGCCAAGATAGTCCTGATCGAAGATAATCGTGCTTCCGTCCGGATCTTCGAATCTCTGCTCCGGCTCGAAGGCGTATCCTAAAATATCACTGTTGATAATTCCCGTCCGGAAATCCTTCAGGAACTCATACACGTTCGTCTTGATGGAATAGTGGCCGTCTTTTTCCACAAGTTCCACCTTAACCTGGTTCTCGTTATCCATAAGATTCTCTTTTTCATTCACACACGCCTTTGCTCCGTTAAAGTAAGCGTTTCCGTTTACCCAAACCGGCAGATGGCACTTGTTGTGATACGGCTCCAGCTTGCTCATGTCGGCCGGTTTATCCAGCTCAAAGTGGCTGATCCACTCGTCATAGGTCGGATACTCGTCGAACACATGCGTTCCGACCTCCTGGTTATCCTCCATCTTGAAGCCCATGTCCTCAACCGTTTCTGTTTCCTCAACCGGGTAATTCTGGATAAAGATGTTGTTGTAGAACCGGTCATCGCCATGCAGGAATGTCATGAATCCGGCAACCTCGGTACGGTGACGGATGTGATACGGCGTGTAACGGTCTCCTGTTCCGCCGCCAACTGCAGTTAATGAGCCAAGCATCAGATTGTGTACGCAGGCAATACCATCGGTCGCCATACGAACGCTGACCGGTGAGAGCATAATGTTGTTATCGATCAGGGTCGGACCATGGCCAACCTCGATGAAAATATCCTGACTCATCATTGCGCCCTCTGCCTTTGGTGTTCCCGCCGGCGGGCAGTTGTCGTGCAGCAGGTTCTGGGTCAGGCGTGTTCCCTGTGCCTCCCAGTCGCACCAGATGCCCATCGTACAATGATGAATGTGATTTCTTCTCATCACAACATCGATCGCTGCATGCATCTTGATACCGGAAATCTCGGCTCCGCCAAGCTGCTGCATATTGTTGATGTTGTGAATGTGGTTGTCCTCAATGATACTGAACACACCGCCCATCCGTCCGACAATACCGGTCTGCTCACAGTGATGGATGTGGCAGCGGCGGATGATATGGCTTCCGATGTTCTCCCTCGTCCAGCCGTGATACTGGCCGCGGCACACAGCATCACGCTCCATCTGGGTCGGGCTTTTTACGTGTTTTCTGGTAAAGTAATGGTCGTTCTCCGGATCGTAATATTTTCCGAGCGAAATACCGCAGCACTTGCTGTTGCTGACCTCACAGTCCTCAATAATCCATCCCTTCGACCAGTGCGGACCGATCATACCGTCCTGATAAGCAGCCGGCGGTGCCCATGTCGTTGCTGCCTTGCTGACATCAAATCCACTGAACGTAATGTAATTTACGCCTGTTTTCGACGGCATAAAGCAGTTCCGGCGCACGTTAATTTCTACTTTTTCCTCCGTCGGGTTTTTACCCTGGAAGTTTGCGTAGATGACCGTCTGATTTTTCTCTTTGTCCTGCTCGGTATACCATTTGTAAACCGACCACTCCGGCTCCCAGGACGGCGCATAAACCTCGCCTTTGATACACTCCTCGAGCGTCTCTGCCTCGTATAACTGGCGGTCATTCAGATAAACCGCGCCGGTATGGCGTACCACCGGTGCAAAATACCAGTCACCGCCGACCATTGTCGTGTATGGATTATAATTGCCAAAAACTCCGTTGTCTACACGGCATACCCACACATTATCTTCGTAATGCTCCCAGTCATTCATCGTTTCCGCACCGGTGATCTTTGCGCCGAGCGGCTTCTCACTCTTATAGACGATTCTCGCATCCTCGGTTCCGCCGTTGACCGGATCAACATATTCATGGTAAATACCAGGTGCAACCAGAACTTCATCTCCTGCCTTTGCAATTTTTGCCGCATCATTGATGAACTTGAACGGCATCTCTTTTGTTCCGTTTCCATTCTTCGGAGCGGAATTATTAACATAGTAAATCATTTCTCTATACTCCTTTTTGTTATAGTAAAACCTGAAAACACTGCAAAAAAGGCTGTGACGCAATCATTCACTCTCTGCGGCTCTGAATTTTTTACGCTATTTTTTTGCGGGTCTATAGAATTTCTTTATGATAATGCTTCTTCCGCAACCTCTTTTGATGCAAACGGGCCCGGCAGCGGATGAATGCCCTGACGGTTTCCGAAGTAGTCATATCGGAACACGATCGGCGTTCCATCCGGATTCTCATATTTCTGTTCCGGCTCAAATGCCATGCCAAGCGTCTCCGTTGAGATCACTGCACAGGCATTCTGCGGCAGATAATCGTAAACATTAGTCTCCAGTTTCCATTTTCCGTTCTCTTCTTTTACACCGATGGTGATTTCATGCTCGGTATCCACTACAGCGTCCTGTTCCTGCTCTGCCGGCTTCGCCCCATTGAAGTAAACGTTGCCGCCAAGCCATACCGGCAGCTTCTCGTAATACAGATCCGGTGACTTTCCGGAGCCCATTCCGCAGTAGCCCTCAAATCTTGCCACGTACTCCTCCAATGTCGGATATCCGCTGTACGGTGCGGTTCCTGCTGTCAGATTTCCGTCATCCCACTCATTATCTCCGGTCAGTTTACGGATTTCTTCCATTCCCGCACGAACCGGCTTCTGGATGAAGATATTATTGTAGAACCGGCAGTCACCGTGAAGAACTGTCATAAATCCGTTGATCTCCGTGCGATGCGGCACATGGTACGGTGTGTAGCGCGGCGACGGCAGCTTGTCGGAGCCATTGTTGACACCTCGGCCGACAGCAGTAAACGATCCCGCGATCAGGTTATGTACTACCGCAACACCCTGCGTTGCCAGCTTCATCGCGCGGTCCGAAAGCAGTACGTTATTGTCCACCAGCGTCGGTCCGTGGGAAATTTCAATAAAGATATCCTCGCCGATACCGTCCATCCCCTCTGGATTTGCATTTTCCTCGTTCGGCAGCGTATTGTCATGGAACAGGTTCTGCGTAACACGTGTGCCCTGTGCCTGCCAGTCGAGCCAGAGGCCTCTCGTACAGTGATGGAAATGGTTTCTTCGAATGATCACATCGATTGCTGCATGCATCTTGATGCCGCCGATCTCCGCACCCGCAAGGTTCTGTTTATTATTGATATGGTGAATATGATTGTCCTCAATGATCGAGAACACACCGCCTAAATGGCCTACAATACCCGTCTGTCCACAGTCATGGATGTTGCACCGGCGGATGATGTGGCTTCCGATGTTTTCCTTTGTCCATCCCTCCCGCTGCGCCTGGCAGATACAGTCACGCTCCGTCTGTGTGCCATCTTTGAATTTCCATTTGAGCCATTTATTATCATTGTTCGGCTGTCTGTATTTTCCAAGGGAAATGCCTGAGCACTTCGAATCTGAAATTTCACAATCCTCGATGATCCATCCCTTTGACCAGTGCGGACCGACCATTCCTTCCTGATATGCCGTCGGCGGAGCCCACTGGGTTGCCGCCTGTTTTACAACAAAGCCGGCCAGCGTGATATAACCGATGCCCTCCTTCGATGGATAAAAGCAATTCTCGCGCACATTAATTTCCACCGTTTCCTCATTCGGGTTTTTCCCCTGGAAATTCACATAGAAAACGGTCTCATTTTTTCTTCGTCCTGCTCCACATACCAGGTGTAAACCGTGAATGCCTGATCCCAAGATTTTTTATAGATCTCCGGCTTTTTCACCTTGTCCAGGCTTGTCACCTCATACATGGATTTTCCATTCAGATACACTTCTCCGGTGTGTGCCGTGTAGGATGCGATAAACCAGTCACCGCTGACCAGTGTCGTATATGGATTGTAATCCCCAAACAATCCGTTCGAAACGCGCGCTGTCCACACATCACCTTCCAAATGCTCCCAGTTATCCACAATTTCCGCACCAGTAATCACAGCTTTTCCCGGTTCCACAGAACGGTACACAATTCTTGCATCCTCACATCCTGCATTCGCCGGATCTACATATTCCCGATATACGCCAGGCGCTACAAGCACCTCGTCGCCGGGCCTTGCAATTTTTGCCGCCTCGGAAATCGTCTGAAATGGATATTCCTTCTGCCCATTTCCGCTTCGTACAGCATTTCCATCTACATAAATCTGCATTTTTCGCTTACCTCTCACTTCTTCACTTTTCATAAACTTTTATTGTGAATTTTCGCCAAAATCACATCACTCTTTTTCCGATTTCTGCCGTTCTTCACAATTTTCATATCTTAACCATAATACAGATCCTCGTAAAACACTACTTATATATTGCCGATCATTGCCCAGATGTTTCGATTTTTTCTATATTTTTTCTCTCTTCTGTTGTATAATACCGTTTATCAGATACGGAGGATTCTTTTGCCATGAAAAACGATTCGACTTCTTTTTTCGAAAACAATCATTTTGCTAACAGCTATGTTTACGATATCTCTATTTCGCATGTCCCCGCCTATTTCGGTCTGCACTGGCATCACTATATTGAAATTGTGCTTGCACAGGATGACGGCATTATCTATGAAGTAAACGGAGAAACCTTTCCGCTAAAGCCCGGTGATCTTCTTTTTATCTGGCCCGGCGAGCTGCACGCTGTTTCCACAACCAACAGAGAACATCGCCTGATCATGCTTCAGCTCGATGCAGATTTTCTGGAAAAACGCGTGGATTTCCAGTCTGTTGCTTATCTTTTTTATCAGATCCGTCTTCTGAATGCGAACAACTTCCCGGAAATCGAAAAGCTTCGCGGATTTCTGACAGAGCTTCGCAGGCTCTCCCTCTCCGGTATCAGTTTTTCCGAACTGCGCGGATGCGTTCTGCTGTATCAGTTTTTTATTCTGCTCGGCGAAAATCTCTCCGTGCCGACCGAAACTGCCACACCGCAAAAAACAGGCCATTCCGCACAGGTACACCGCCAGATAATTGCTGCATGTACCTGGATCTCGAGTCACTGCACCGAACCGGTTTCCCTGGAAGAAGCATCAAAAGTCGCCGGATTCTCCCGCTGCCATTTTTCCAAGCTGTTCCGCGCATACACCGGCCTCTCCTTCACGGATTTCGTCACCAGGGAACGGCTCCATATCGCCGAAAACCTGTTAAAAAAACCGGATCTCACGATCACCGAAGTGTCGCTCGAATCCGGTTTTAACAGTATTTCTACGTTTAACAGAGTCTTTTTGAAATCAAAAAATGTAAGCCCTACCGACTTCCGTCAGATGTACCTGCAATCCTATCAGAAATAGGCTATGAATTCAGCATGGCCTCTGGTCTTTCGCAGGTGGATGGAACCTTCTCAAATGCACCCGTTTCCGCACTCTTCATAATCTGATCGATCGTATCGAGTACGTGATATGCCATTTTGGCACTCGCACGGTTTGGTCTGCCCTCGGCAATTGCTTCTGCCATCTCAGACGGGCCAAGACCACGGCTGTTTTCGCTGTAATCAAAGCCATAATGTAAAACTTCCGGAACAGCCTGCTGTGTCCAGTCTTTTACACCCGGAATATAGACAACATCGCCGCCGAAATTGTTCGGATCAACAAGCTTTAAGATACCTTTTTTACCGTAAATGGTGAATACCGCCTGATCATTGATGACGCTGTCACCATTGACGCAGAATGTACCGGTCACACCGTTTTTCATTTCCAGAATGGTAAAGACCTGACTTTCGTTTGTATAGTCAAATTCCTGTCCGTATTCCGGGCTGCCCGGAATGATGTTCACACGCTTCGCCGCAAGGTTTCGCACGGACGATACAACGCGATCCACCGGACCAAAAAGACTCACAATTGCGGTCAGATAATAAACACCGAAATCGTAGCAGATACCGCCGCCCGGCATCCGCAGAAAACGGAAGATGCTCGCCAGTAAATCAAGATCGCGGTTTGCGCATGCTTCGAAAGATGTCACCTCGCCGATCAGCCCGTCGTCGATCGCTTTTCTTGCGGTCTGCAGTGCCGATCCAAGGAAGGTGTCCGGTGCGGAACCGAGATAGAGATGTTTCTCCTCTGCCAGCTCGATCAGTTTCGCTGCCGTTTCCGGTGCGAGGGTCATTGTTTTTTCAGTGTAAACGTGTTTTCCGGCTTCCAGTGCCTGACGGATCAGCCCCTCGTGGGTCGGTGCCGGTGTCAGAATGACTACCATTTCAATCGACGGGTCTGCCAGAATTTCCTCGTAGGTACAGCCCTTGATGCCATACTGCTCTGCTTTCTTTTTCGCATGTTCAAGATGGCCTGCGCAGCATGCTGCTACCTCAAGATTCTCAAAGTTATGAATCATGTTCGTCAGATAAATATCACTGATCGCTCCGCAGCCGACAACGCCGACTCTCATTTTTTTCGTTTCTGTTGTTCCCATTTGTAAAAATCCCCTTTACTCTTTGTTTTTTGATTCTGTTCTGATAAAAACCCTTATCTTTTTTATACAACGAAATGTCTGAAAAAACAAGCATTCCGGCTCATATTTCACTTTCAAAATGAAAAAACCGCCCACGGTTTCTGCAGATTCTCTGCATCACCGCGGACGGCCTTTTTCTGTTGTTTACTCCACGCTTTTCAGCGATTCAATCATATCAATTTTTCTTAACCGGTAGAACATCATAAAGTTGACGAACAGGGCAAACGCCAGGGTAATCAGGGCGCTCCAGCCGTAACTCCGCGGGAACACGTTTCGTCCGAACATCATCAGATCGACCTCGACGGTCTGAATTACGCAATGATGTAAAAACGTTCCAATTCCCATGCCCGCGATAACGCCGAACAGTGTCAGCACCATGTTTTCCCGGTACACGTACGATGCCACCTCGCCGTCGAAGAAGCCGAGCACTTTCAGCGTTGCCAGCTCTCTCTGTCGTTCGGTGATGTTGATGTTGTTCAGGTTGTACAGCACCACAAACGCCAACAGGCCCGCCGATACGATCAGCACCACGATGACGATGTCGAGGGAACGAAGCATGTTGTCAATCTGATCAATCAGGTCGGATGTGAACGAGATTGCCGCTACACCGTCGTACGTCATGATTTTTTCTCCGAGTGCTGTCTCATAATTGCCCGACATGTCCTGATATTTCATCAGAAGCTGGTTGTAGTCCGGCGCTCCGCCGAACAGCTCCTCGTAGAGATCCGGGGCCAAATACAGGTAATGGCGCACGTAGTTTTCGACGATGATCGAAATCTTTACGTCCACAATATCATCGCCTTTTTTCAGCTGAACCGTGTCGCCTGCTTTTACGCCGAGCATCGTTGCTGTCTTTTCGCTGATGGCTGCGCCGCCGTCGGTCGGGAATTCGTAAACTTCTCCGCTTTTCCGGTCTCGGAAGGCATAGAAGTCATTGAAATTCGTCAGTTCTTTCGGCACTTCAAGCACTGCATCCACGGTCTTTTTGTCGGTCTGCAGTTCGATGTTCTGGCAGTACATTTCCAGCAGCTCATCGATGCCGCTGTAGTTTTCCAGATCGGTCTGCAATGCTTCTTTTTCGGATTCATCCACATCTGAATTCAGCACAGCATTCGCCTGATAGGTGAAGAGGCTGACGAACTGGTTTTTCGCAATCGCGGTGATGGAATCCTGAAGGCCGAAACCGACGAGGATCAGACCCATGCATCCGCCGATTCCGATAACGGTCATGAAGAATCGTTTTTTATACCGCACCAGATTCCGCACGGTTGATTTCTGCGTAAAGTTCAGATGTTTCCAGAGTACGCCGATGCGTTCTAGGAAAATCCGTTTGCCGTTTTTCGGTGCTTCCGGCCGCATCAGCTCTGCCGGACCTGCGGCGAGTTCTTTGTAGCATGCCGCGATCGTCGCCACGCCGGTGCAGGCTGCACTCGCCAGAATCGCAAGGCCTCCCTGCTCCCAGTTCAGCGGGGTCATGTAATACGGAAGTCCGGTATACAGCATGCCGTAGGCATTCATAATAACCCAGGGCAGGATTTTTTCTCCAACCACCACGCCCGCGAGAGCGCCGGATACGGTGGAGAGCATCGCGTATGCGAAATATTTAAAGGCGATCACGCCGTCGGAATAGCCGAGGGCTTTTAACGTTCCGATCTGCTGACGCTGTTCCTCGATCATTCGTGTCATCGTCGTCAGGCTGACGAGAGCAGCCACGAGGAAGAAGATAACCGGGAAGAATTTTCCGATATTCGAGATACGGCCGGCATCCTGACCGAAGCTCTCAGTTGACGTTACCTTATTCCGTCCCCAGACGTACCACGTTGGTTTTTTCAGGTCTGCGAGTGTTTTCTCACCGTCCGCAATTTCCTGCTTCGCATCCGCGATTTCTGGTTCGGCGTCGGCTTTTGCTTTTTCATATTCGGCTTTGCCGTCCTCAAGTTCCTTTTCTTTATCGGCAATTTCCTGTTTCACATCCGCAAGGGAGATTTTTCCGTCGGCGATTTCCTGTTTCGCGTCGGCAAGCTGGGTTTCTCCGTCGGCAATCGTCTGCTTGGCTTCGGCGAGCTGACTTTCTCCATCGGCGATCGTCTGCTTTGCTTCTGCTAACTGGGTTTCGCCATCGGCGATCGTCTGTTTCGCGTCGGCGAGCTGACTTTCTCCACTGGAAATTGTCTGCTTTGCAGCGGCAAGCTGGGCCTCACCCGACTGAATCGTCTGTCGGTACGATGCAATCTGCTGTTCCCCATCAGCAAGCTGGGCTCTGGCAGCCGCAAGCTGAGTTTCTCCGTCTTTTAATTTACTGCGATTCGTCTCAATCTGAGCTTCTCCGTCGGCAATCGCTGCTTTGGCGGATGCAAGCTGGGCTTCGCCATCCTCAATCTGTTTCTGATAAGCTTCTGCTTGTGCTTCTCCATCCTGAAGCTGGGCAAGAGCCTCTGTAATCTGAGCTTCGCCGCTTTCCAGTTCTTCTTTTGCAGAAGCAATCTGTGCCTCGCCTGCGGCGCATTCCTGCTCTTTTTCTGTTAATTGTGCATCTGCAGCGGCAAGCTGACTTTCTGCGTCGGTAATCTGAGCTTCTGCAGCCGCAAGCCGGGCTTCCGCATCAGCGCTTGCTGCTTCAAACGCTGCGATGTTTTGTTCCAGAAATGTTTTCTGCTCCTGCATCGTGAAAAGCTGCTGTGCTAACTCTGTCTGCTTTGCTTCCAGCGCAGTTTTCTGTTCCAACAGGGATACATATGCTTCATCTTCCTCCGTCAGTCCGTCAAGCTGAGCCTCAATCACCTCGATCTGACCAGTCACTTCTGTCTGCGCAGCCTCCACCATCGGAAGCTGCCTGGAAATCTGGGCTAACTGATCCTTGGCTGTCTCATACTGACTCTTCTGTTCTTCATACGCTGCCTTCTGCGCTTCATACTGTGTGCGTCCTGCAGCGGTTTCTGCTTTCTTGTTGTCCAGTTCCTCGCGTGCAGCGGAAAGCTGCTCCTTTGCAATATTCAATTCCGTTTCTTTTTCGGAAAGCTGCTCTTTTGCAGTATTCAGCTCCGTCTGCTTCCGAGTCAGTTCGGTTTTTGCCGCCGAAAGCTGCGTCATTTTTTCCTCTAACTCTTTTTTGCCGGATGCCAGTTCTGTTTCTTTCTCTGCAAGCTGTGCTTTTCCGTCGGAAAGTTCTTTCGCTTTTGCCTCAAGTGTGGTTTTTCCACTTGCAAGTTCATCGGCTTTCTGATTCAGCTCCGCTTTTCCGCTTTCCAGCTCTGCCGCCTTTGCTTCCAGCGTCGCTTTTCCGCTCGCAAGTTCCGCCTCTTTATCTTTCAGCGTTGCCTTGCCGGATGCCAGTTCCTGCTCTTTATCGGCGATGGTTGCTTTCGCACTGAGAAGTTCCTGCTCTTTGTCTGCAATGGTCTGTTTTCCGTCAAGGAGTTCCTGTTCTTTCTCAGCAATCGTCTGCTTTCCGTCAAGAAGCTCCTGTTCTTTGTCCTTTAACGTCTGTTCGCCGTCGAGAAGTTCCTGCTCTTTGTCCGCAATCGTCACTTTCGCGTCGGCAAGCTGCTGTGCACCGTCATCCAGCTCTGTTTTTGCGTCCGCTAATTTCTGCTCTGCATCAGCGACCTGCTGTTTTGCATCATCAATCTTTTCCTGTCCTTCGGTTTTGACTGCCGTATACCGCCGGTCGCACGCCGCATCCTCGAGCGCTTCAATCTTCGTCTGTACAGCCTTCACCGTCTCATCATACGCATCGCTGTAGCTCGCCTCTTCCTGTGCGCCGTCCGCCTGGACGTAAATCTCTGTATAGAGATCCGAGGTAAATGTCTCCGGAAGCAGCAGTGCAAAACTGTTGATGCTTCCGTTTCCAATCGAGCCCGTTCCCCGGTTCAGATCCATATAATAAGGGAGTGTCGCCGAACCAACAATCGTAAACGTGTCCCCGGTCAGCGAATCTGAGAGCGGATCCTCCGTTCCGGAAGTGAACGTTACCTGATCTCCGATCTCACAGCCGGAACTTTTTAGAAACTGCGTATCAACAAGAATTTCATCCTCTTTCTCCGGCATCCGTCCCTCGACCACGCGCGGCTCATTCACACCGTCCGTCAGCGCAATCAGCTTCACAACCTGCTCGCTCTCGCCGATGTCATGCAGCACTTCCACCGTTTTTCCGCCGTAGACCGCTTTCACGCCATCCGTCTTCGCGATATCCGCCAGATCATCGTCTGTCAGCCCCAGCGTTCCAAGGACTTTCAAATCCATATAATTTACTTCATCATAATACCGGTCCGCCGAAACCTTCATATCTCCTTCCGCCGACCGAATGCCCGAGAAAAACGCCGCGCCAAGAAGCACGATGAAAAAGACTGACAGAAACCGCCCCTTGTTCTTTGTGATTTCCCGGATAAAGTCTTTTCGAAATGCTCTCATCGTCCACCTACCATTCTATCTCTTCCACCGGCGTCGGGTTCTCATTTGTTTTCATTCCCGCCACTTTTCCGTTTCGGATTTTAATCACGCGGTCCGCCATCGGTGTCAGCGCCGAGTTGTGAGTGATGACAATGACCGTCATCCCCTTCTCCCGGCAGGTATCCTGCAGCAGCTTTAAGATCGCTTTTCCCGTCACATAATCGAGCGCGCCGGTCGGCTCATCGCAGAGCAGCAGTTTCGGATTCTTCGCCAGCGCACGCGCAATCGCCACACGCTGCTGCTCTCCGCCCGAAAGCTGCGCCGGGAAGTTATTCATTCTCTCTTCCAGCCCAACCTCCGCAAGCACCTCCGACGCATCCAGCGGATGCTTACAAATCTGCATCGCCAGCTCCACATTCTCGAGCGCCGTCAGGTTCTGCATCAGATTATAAAACTGAAAAACAAATCCAATATCCTCCCGCCGGTACTGGATCAGCTTCTTGCCTCGGTATTTGCTGATTTCCGCGCCGTCCACCAGCACCTTTCCGGAAGTCGCCGTGTCCATGCCTCCTAAGATATTCAGAACGGTCGTCTTTCCCGCGCCGCTCGGGCCGACAACGATCACAAACTCACCTTTTTCCACATCAAAACTGATTCCATCCGCGGCCTTGATGGTGACTTCACCCATTTTGTATGTCTTGGTTACATCCTGAAGACTCACATATCCTGCCATGCTCTTGTGTTCCTCCTATGTAAAATTCAATATCCCTCATTTCTTTTATTGTACCAAGCCGTTGCCGCGGCGGCTAGTCCTAAGAAGGCGAATTTACTGTTTTTTTATAAATATTCCTGGGCAGACCGCATTCTCAGCTTTTGCATTTTTCCATACATTTGCAGAATAAAACAGCCGCTACCGTGCTTGCTGCCGTCGCTGCCAGTGCCGGTCCGACAATGGCCGTTGGATGCACGCTGCCATACTGGCTGCGGTATGCAATCACGTTGACCGGTATCAGCTGCAGGGAAGAAATATTTAAAATCAGAAAGGTGCACATTTCCCGGTTTGCAGTTCCTTTCGGAACAGCGGCCGGATTTTTGTTTTTCCGCCGTTCCTCTTCCAGCTCTTCGAACTGTTCCATGGCAAGAAGGCCCGGCGGCGTTGCCGCTGCGCCAAGACCGAATACATTACAGATCATATTTGTGGCAGCCGATTGGATGGCCGGGTGATCCGATGGTACCTTTGGAAACAAAAAGCGCATGACCGGTCCCATCTTTTTTACCAGGCTGTCGATCATTCCCGCTTTCCTTGCAATCTCCATCAGCCCGCTCCAAAGGCCCGTCACACCCAGAAGAGAAATTGCCAGCACAACTGCCTCTTTTGAAGCGCGCAGCGCACCGTCTGTCACCTCCGGCAGTTTTCCGCAAAAAGCACCGTAGGCAATGCCAAGAAGAAGCATACCGCTCCAGAGTCTGTTCATGGATTCACCTGCGTTCATCCGTTATCTTTATACGATATGCTTCTTTTCTGTTTTTCATGATATTTTGTTTCAACCCACAGATAAGACGCCGTTGTCACGCCCGCCAGCTTTGTGAACAGCTTTGCCACCGCGGTATCTGTTTTCTGTCATTTCTTTCTTTTGTTCTGTCGTTCACAGCCTCCTGCGCTTCTCTCCATTCCAAAATAAGTTTTGTTTTCCCATAAAATCAATTTTCTTTTAAAAAAATCGGATCATAGGAATCATTAAAAGTTTAATTTATGTTTTCATCTGATTTTTTGTCTAATTTTTATGCCTATTTCATATAGTTTTTCAAATAATAGTATAATAAACACAAATTTTAGCCGGAATCGGATCATTCTATTCCATACCAAAACAACAATCCGATACCCAAAATACAAAAGCGCATCACTTGAAACGCTTGACTTCAGGAGGGAAAATATGAGTGCAAGATTAGTATTAACAGTAAAAGATTCCAATCGAATGGCAAAAGATCTTTCCATGAGCGTCATGGACAAAATGTTTCATCCACTCAAGTACAATAAAATGATGAATTCCAAAGCAAAAATAGGCATCTTTATTGATGACGAAAAAGAAGGAACTTTATATGAGGCATCTAAGACTCCATATGAAATCAGCTTAACTCCTGGCGTTCATCGTATTTCTATGATAGATCCGGCAAAAGACAGCAAAAAAGGGAATGTCAATCTGATGGGGTCCATCATTGGATTTTCTGCAGGCAGCGGCCTCGCAGAACAAATATCCGTCGGCGAAAATAGGAAAATCCTTAGCCGGTGCCATGTTTAAAACTGGTGATGGTTACCTGGATCTGGATTTAAAAGACGGAGATATCTTAAAAGTTCAGTGTCAGGCCGGAATTGGCGGAAAAGTATCTATCAAAGTATTAAAATAAGAATTGCCAAAGCATATCATGCAAAGCAATCGGATGACAAGGGAGGCAAAATATTTTTTGCCTCCAACATCATTTTATCAGCAGACACCTGGAGGAAATAAAATATGGACTTTCCTGTTTCGATTCCATGGGAAACTCTTGATCCCGAAATATTACAAAAAGCGATAAATTCAGGTAGTAATTACAGAACCTATTGTGATGAAAAATCATGGGATATTTCTTTTGAAATAGAATTTCTGGAAAAAGAAGAAATCATCTTTCTTCTCCTGGTTGAGCACGGACGCCGCAAAGGCGGAACTTCTGTGCAAAAGACAAATGAACGAACGGAAATTTCCAAATATACAAAAGAAGAACAGGCAAAAATGGTAAATGCTTTTAATCAAAAACTTGATACTTACGAAGCGTGGAACTCTCTGTTTGTCGGACCAACGACAAGTATGTTTGGAAATCATGTGTATGAATCCTATATGGACTATATGTATTCCTGGGATCACTTGGGCGACAGAATTTTTCTGTCCAATTATTATGAACGTCAATTATATTCTGTGCAATCCGATACCCATGTTACAGTAAAAAGCAATCAGAAAGGATATGATTCTATCTATGAGCTGGCGCAGGCAAAGGTAACAGACCATACCTTAGAAGGTATCTGCTGGAATTTTTTCCCGAAGCTCCTGTTTTCCAAGGGAGATCTCGCGGATGCGCCGTACCATGATGTCTATCATCGTCTGGAAATTCTGACAGATACAGAATATCTGCTTGTTCCGGCGCTGCTTTCACTCAAAGAAAAATATGAAATTACAGCAGTCGCCGGAAATCTGGATTGCCCGCAGATGCATTCTCATGCAATGACACTGAAAGCAGCAGTACAACAAGCTATTTTTAAAAATATCTTTGGAAATCTCTTTCCGGAAAATGGATTTTTGCTACAGAAAGCCCCAAAGAAAATGCTGCTTTCTGCTCAAAAACAGGCAGAGGAATTTTCTGTTGCGTCTATGAATGCCCGAAAATATCCCGAGCTCCTGATGCAGGCAGCTGCAAAAGAAAATTTTCATTGTACAGCCTTTCAGATTCTGCAATTTTCCAACAATCCATATCTGTCGGCCTTTGATAAAACAGATCTTTTCAGAAGATGCATGGCCATCAGTAATCAATCAGAAGAACCGGGAATCTGGAAAGAAACCTATCAGAATCTGCTCCGGGTAATGATCTGCAAAATAACTTTGGAGGAATCTCAGTTCAGCGATCCGGAGAGCACCAAAGAATTACAGGATTTTACAGAACACCAGCAAGAAAAGCTGGAACAGGAAATGCAGTTAAAAATCCCAAAAGAAAAAACTGCTGAAATTTTATTGATGAATGAACTGAAATGTATGCTGGCATGCATTTCCGTCGTAACAGCAGAAAAAATACAGGGACACAAATGCACCGAATTGGCCGAGAAGAGCTGGCGTCTGGCAGAAAGTATCGAATATATATGGAATGCAGAAATTCTAAATCCACAAATCAGAGAAACTGTGTCCAAAGCATTCATCCGCATTTGTATCGGATGTGGATCTATGTATCTTCAGAATGTACAGGAAGAACATATAAATCCCGAGCAGATCCAGGAAGCAGCGGAAGAAATCTCATTACTTCTGTATCATTACAGCGATCTTTTGCTTCCGGAAGAAATGCCGGTCTATCAAATCCCTATCTATCAAACGCTCCAAATTGCAAATATGAGACTGGAGCGAAAGGAAAATGCATTGTACTATGCCCAAAAAGGAGTTGTATTGTGTGATCTGTTTTCTGCTGGTCAGAATGCGCAATTAAATGGTCTCATTCAGGATTCAAAAAACATGTTTCAGCAATATATCAATCAAAATGTACCTGCTGCATCCCGCCCGGCAAAAAAGAAGGGGCTTTTCTCCCGGCTCTTCCAGAGATAGCAGGAGAAAAGCTGTCCCGAAAGAATCCTTTATTTTCCTGGAAGCGCGGTTTATAAGGCGCCTCCATATTCCACAATCATGTTTCGAATAATATCCAGCGTCTCCTCCTGTGACCATGCCATGTTTCCATTCTCCAGAAACTGGCAAAATTCATATAGTTTTTGTGAGAAGCCGGATTCTTTTAAAATGTAATATTGCAATCCATGACTTGTATTGTTCCAAAATGCAATTCCATTATGAACATTAGAGCTACATACAATGGAGATGTGTTTCGGCAGCTGGACGAAATTTTCTTTTACACAAATGCAGGAATGAGGTGTGTGCAGCATATATTGATAATAACTTTTCAACAGCCACAGGCGCATCGCAGGATCAAGAGGCTTATAAAGCATATCCGGATAGCCTGCAATGCGTCCCTGCTCCATTAATTGTCGTAAGCCAGATATGCAGAAAATATGTACCATACTTTCCGTTTCCATGTGCCGGATCCGCTGAAAGAGAGAAGATAAGAGCTGTTCTTTTTCCACTCCATCCAGGATGATCTGCTGTTTCAGTATATTTAACGGAATCAGATGCAGAAGACATGGTGAATATTCAATATAATAGTTATGCGTTACATAACCTTCATTCATCATAACATTGACATCTTTTACATAAGCATTTAAATCAGAGCAAAACAACATTTCCTTTGCTATTTTTCTTTCCTGAATAAAGGAATTCTTCAGTAATTGTATTTGTTGCGCATCTCTGAGAATAATTCCTTTCGCCGTATGAAAATTGATTCCAATTGCAATATGGTCTGTGATCAGCCAGTTGGGAAGTAAGCCTGTTTTTTTCGCCTCGGACTCAGCAGAAGAAACGTAATAATAAAATGGTTTGTAGTTTTCATAGTTCATTGCCGGTTTCAGACTGCATATTTTCCGAAGGTTATCCAGTGTATTTTCCGTTGTCTGATTCTGCAGCAAAGGAAAAAGATGCTCTAATCTGCGATAGGGCACTTCATGAATAATCTGAACAAGATATCGTAAATGTTCCAGTGAAATTTCCGGAGTACATAAGCAAATCGTGGAATCGGAAGCATTTATCATTGCTTTTCGAATACACGCATAAATTGCAAAGATATTGTCCAGCGTCATATCCGTATCCGGAATTCCTGAAACACTTGGAGAAACAGAGACTTGAGGAAATTCAACCACATCCTGCTGGATAATACGGATCAGTTCTTCCATACATTGCCACTGGCTCCTTCCCATTTTTTCCTGGCGATAAAGGAACAGGAGATCTGCTCTTGTATTTCCGGTGCATTCCATCGCATCAAGAAGACAGGTCAGGCGCTCTTCTTCTTTTGGAATACGTTTTCCTTTACTCATTTTAGAAATGTAATCCAGCTGCATACCACTGGCCTCAGACAGATAATATAAAGTTTTTCCTGTATTTTTTATTTCCTTTTCAAGCCTTTGTGAAAAATCGCTCATGTAGTATCAAAGTTCCTTTCCGGACAACAGCAAATATCCGATGGCTTGGGCAGAATGCTGTTTTCCTGTCGACATTGATCTAAGTATACAGGAAAAAGCCAAAATATGCAAAATTTTTCACACAAATTTATCTGCTTTTTCTGCAAAAAAGCTTTATATCATTTATAACATTACGAAGGAGAAAACTAATATGCTTTTCATCGCTATCCTAATCTTAATCTTTTTGATGTATCGATTTTTTACCTTTCGTGCCGAAATGGTTTTTACCATGTCCTTAATTGCCCCGATCATGATCGTAATCGGTGCCTGCTATTTACCTGGAAAATATCATGAAGCCGGAATTTTTCTTCTGGTTATCGGTGCATTTATGCTGGCCGTTGTTCTGCTTATCTGCCGCCTCACTGCACGGGGTGTTGAAAAAGGACTGCGGCTGGAGTATTACAAAAATCTGATTATTTATGGCGCCCTCAAATTTTTACAGAACCTTTCTAAAGCGACGATTGTTTTTAGCTTTCTGGCCGCTTCACTGGGTGCCTTCTCTATGGACTACAAAGAAAGACTGGATACCAAAGGAAGAAAAATTTATGTAGATGATAACCTGCGTGACCCGGAAGGCAACCAGTATGAAGAAGTAGAAAAGTAAAAAAAGCAGGCACGAATCACCTTTTTCGGGAATCGTGCCTGTTTTTTTACGTATGCATCAATTTCAAAAATTCATTCTCCGGCATTTCAACACCAAGTAGTGTCTTCATCATCTGAAGAAATACATCATGGGTTTCTTTTTGAGCGTTCAGACAGACCATGATGACCGACAGTTTATCATCCTCTTTCCTCTTGCTGCATTACTTTTTGTTTCCCCTTACGCTGTTTTTACTATAGCATATTTTTCTCCTGTTTGCACCTACCTACAGGACTGCTACTAGCTACTCTCTCAAGATGCAGCGTATCAAAAAGGGAGCTTCCGCTTCACAAATTTTTATTCGTTAAAAGTGTATCATTGTGAAACGCTCGTTGCGTCCGCCAGAGGAAGCCTGTGGATCTGCCCGGAAGAAGTCTCCTGTGACTATTTTGACTGGTGCGCGGGAAAACTTTCCGCGATCAACCAGTACCATGGCGAATACATGGCGCAGTACAACTGGGCTGAGTTTACCAACGGGGAGCTGAACTGGGGGAGAGGCCGATAAGAAATTCACACAAATCTGACTATTTATGATATACTGAATGAAATGCTCTTAGTTCTGAATTCTTTTATGCTCCGGCACAGATCTTTCGGGACGAAATTTTACTTTTCTATGTCGAAATCCACCATTTTTTCGACATACGAAGAAAGGAACGTTATGAAAATTATTTTTATCCGCCACGGCGAACCAAATTATGAAATTGATTCTCTGACCGAAAAAGGCTGGCGCGAGGCCGAGCTGCTTTCGAAACGCACAGCGAAATGGAATGTCACCGATTTTTACTGTTCTCCGCTTGGCCGTGCAAAAGATACGGCTTCTTTTACGCTGAAAAATGCAGGCCGCGAAGCCGAAATTCTTCCATGGCTGCGGGAATTTGATGCACCCGTCCTGGACCCGGAGACTGGAAAACGCCGGATTCCATGGGATTTTCTGCCGGATGTGCTCGATGCAAACCGGGATCTCTATGACCAGGATCTCTGGACGAAAAATCCGATTATGCAGACCGGAAACATGGACGAGAATTACCATTTCGTGACCGACGGACTCGATGCACTGCTTGCGCGCTACGGCTATGTACGCGACGGCTACCGCTATCACGCTTCGGATGAAACAAACCGTGAAGCCGTCATCGTCTGCTTCTGCCATCTCGGCGTCACCTGTGTGGCACTGTCGCATCTGCTGAATATGACGCCGGTACAGCTCTGGCAGGGCATGTTCCTGGCGCCGACTTCCGTCACAATTGTCGGAAGCGAGGAACGCAAGCCGGGCGAAGTATACTTCCGCTGCCAGACCATCGGCGATGTCCATCATCTGCTTTCCGCAGGCGAACCGGTTTCGTACTATGGAGCCTTTAATGATCCATTTCAGTTTTAAAAATCACAAAAAGGAGTCTTTTATCATGAATGAAGCAAAATTTCAGGCAAAATTAAGAGAATATGCAAAGCTGATCGTAAAAATCGGCGCAAATGTACAGAAAGGACAGCGTGTCCGCCTCCAGGCCGGCATCGATCAGGTTCTGCTTACCCAGATGGTGACAGAGGAGTGCTATCAGGCGGGCGCAAGCTATGTGGAAGTGATCTGGGAATGCGGTGAGATCAACAAAATGCATTATCAGTATGCCACCGCAGAAACGCTTGGCGCGGTTCCGCACTGGGAAGAAGAGCGTTTCAAACAGATGACGGTTGATCTGCCGGTTCGCATTTTCATCGACTCCTCCGATCCGGACGAGCTCGCCGGCATTCCTGCGGACCTGCTCTCCACCGTTCGTCAGATGCGTGGAAAGGTCATTAAAAAATACCGTGACCAGCTTGATGGAAAGCATCAGTGGCTGATCGTTGCCGCCGCTTCTCCAAAATGGGCAGAAAAAGTATTCCCGGGCGAGCCGGAGGATATTGCTGTTGAAAAACTGTGGGATGCTATTTTCGACTGTGTTTACTTAAAAGACGGCGAAGATGCAGAAAAGATCTGGCAGGCACACTGCGACCTCATGACCCAGAAAGCCAGCTGGCTGAATGAGCAGGCATTCCACAAGCTGCATTACACCAGCAAAAACGGTACGGATTTCACCGTTGAGCTGATTCCGGGCGCAAAATGGAGCGGCGCCGGTGATATCAACCATATGAACAACACCTTCTACGTTCCAAACATGCCGACCGAAGAAGTCTTCACCAGCCCGATGAGAGGAAAATGTGAAGGCCGTCTCGTTTCCACAAAACCTTTAAGCTGGTCGGGACAGATCATCAACAACTTTACCGTCGATTTCAAGGATGGAAAAGTCGTTGACTGCCACGCAGAGCAGGGCGAAGAGGTTTTGAAAAAAATGTTCGCCATGGACGACGGTGCTGCAATGCTCGGCGAGGTTGCACTCGTTCCGAAAGAATCTCCGATTAACCAGTCCGGGCTGATGTTCTTTAATACCCTTTTCGATGAAAACGCATGCTGCCACGTTGCCGCTGGCGCCGGTTTCCCTGAGGTGCTCGATGGATTTCTGGAGATGAGCAACGAGGAAATTCTGGAAAAAGGTGTGAATGATTCTCTGATCCACGTTGACTTTATGGTTGGATCGGATGACCTGCACATCGTAGGTATCCGCGAAGATGGAAGCGAAACCGATATTTTTGTAAATGGTACCTGGGCAGAGTAAATCTGCTGTTTTTCGCAATAGAAGCAGGGGACTTCCTTTATTTAGTCAAAAAAACAGAACCCGGGGCAATCTACCGTTTTTTGTAGACTGCCCCGGGTTCTGTTTTTGAAAAAAATCAGTTTCCAGACTTCCCTTTTCTCATATAAGGATTTCGATACAGCGAAATCACAAGTTCTGCTGCCATGAAGCACCAGATGATCGGTTCGCACCAGATCACGGCACTGTAGTGGTAGCGCGGGATAAACACCATCGCAAAAATAATTTTTCCGAAAAGCTCAATAAAACTCGACAGCAGCGGAAGAATCTTTTCTCCGAGTGCCTGCAGTGCAAGGCGGCTGCAGTTGACAAGGCCAAGTGCAAAGAAGAACGGAATGGCTACACGAAGGTAGCGGGCTCCGTTTCCGAGGACGGTCGGATCGGAAGAACCGGAGATCAGATGAACCATCGTCGGTGCAAGCGGAGTGACAAGGAGAATCAGGCATGCGGTCACGCTGAAGCAGAAAATATAAGCATAGCGAATGCCTTTCCGCACGCGCTCCCAGTTGTCCGCGCCGCGGTTCTGTGCCACATACGTGTTGACTGCCTGTGCCATCGAGGAAAGCGGCATCATCGAGAAGGAAAACAGCTTTCTCGCAGCCGTGTGTCCCGCAATTGTTTCATAGCCAAGGCTGTTGATGCCCGGCTGCAGGACAATCGAACCGACATAGATAATACTGCTCATAAATCCCATCGAAAATCCCTGTGCCAGAAGCTCCATGTACAGTCCGCGATCCGGTTCAAAATGACGTTTTTCCGGAAGCAGAATTTTTGCTTTGGTAACAATATAAATCAGGCAGAGCACGACGGAAATTCCCTGCGCAATCACGGTTGCAATTGCAGCACCGCGAACACCCATGCCGAAAGAACGGATAAACAGCAAATCCAGTACAATGTTTACCAACGATGAAATAATCAGGAAAACAAGCGGCATAAAGCTGTTTCCGATTGCTCCCAACAGACCGGAGCACAGGTTGTAGGCAAACATGACAAACAGAAAAACGGATAGAATTGAAATGTAGCTGTAGGATTCTTCGAGGATTTCTGCCGGTGTTTTCAGCAGCCGCAACAGCGGATGCATGAAAATCGTTGCAAGAACGGTGACCACCAGTGTAACGGTAATACCAATAACGATACAGGATGCAACGGATTTTTTCATCCGTTCCGTCTCCTGTCTTCCAAAGCATCGCGCCGTGACGATCGCGAGCCCGTTTCCGACGCCGAACGTAAATCCGGTCATCATTTCATAGATCGACGAGCAGGCACCCATAGCTGCAATCGACGAATCGCCGAGTGTATGGCCGACAATCAGTGTGTCCATCGTGTTGTAAATCTGCTGAAATACACGGGATGCCATGATCGGAAGTGCAAAAAGAAGCAGAGATTTCAGAATCGAGCCGTGAAGCAGATCAACCCGGGAACTCCGCTGGGTTTGTGACTGTGACATAAAAAATTTCCTCCCTCAAAAATACTTCATTGTTCCTATTATAACAGACGGGAGTAACTACCGGACAAGGAATATCTCCAAATCTGTAAAACAAATACAATAACACAAAATTTTACAGATTTTCATACTTCTTCCTCTCTTTCCTTCTCTTAGAGCGTGTCGTTATTCTTTTCCCAGTAAATACTGATAAATATCTCTCTTCGTTACGCCACGGTCTTTTGCCACAAGCTTCATCGCCTCTTTCCGCGCAATCCCCTGGTCTTCATACCGTTTCATATGTTCCTCAATCGAAATTTCCTCAAACGCAGCCTTCGCCTCGTCCTCGATTTCTTTCTGGCTTCTGCCTTCGATCACAAGAACGCATTCGCCCTTCGGATCTTCCTGCTCGTAGCGGGTAATGGCATCTTCTATTGTGGTCTGCCATGCTGTCTCATGCTTTTTCGTCAGTTCCCGACACAGTGTCAGGCGGCGGTTGCCAAGGATTTCCAGCAGTTCCCGCAGCGTTTTCAGCAGATGATGCGGCGCCTCGTACACGATCATGGTTCGTGTCTCGTTTTTCAGCCGCTCCAGCGCCAGTTTATGTTCTTTTTTATCCGGCGGAAGAAACGCTTCAAACACAAATCTTCTCGTCGAAAGTCCCGACAGCGTCAGTGCCGTTACACACGCACACGCCCCCGGCAGACTCGTCACTTCGATTCCGGCTTCGTATGCCATTTTCACCAGCTCCTCCCCCGGGTCTGAGATTCCCGGTGTTCCGGCATCGGTGATAAGGGCAATGTTCGTTCCCGCCAGCAGCTTCTGCACCAGCTCGCGGCCCTTGTCGTATTTGTTGTATTCGTGATAACTCGTCATCGGCGTATGAATCTCAAAATGGTTCAGCAGCTTAATGCTGTTTCTCGTATCCTCCGCCGCGATCAGATCGACCTCCTGCAGAATGCGGATTGCACGGAAGGTCATGTCCTCCAGATTTCCAATTGGTGTTGCACACAAATATAATTTTCCTGCCATGTTCTTATCTCCCGTCTCCATATAATTCCCGGATGTCCTTTGTATACACGCCCGGCATCTCATACACAATCAGCGGTTTCTCCACGGTAATTCTCGGATTCCCGCCTTTCATCGCCTCGATCAGCACCATGTTCGGCTCCTTGTCCACAAACGGATAAACGAGCTGCATCCTTTTTGGTTCCAGATGATATTTTTTCAGCGTCGAAAAAATCTCCGCCAGCCGGAACGGCCGGTGCACCAGATAGAACCGTCCTTTCGTCTTTAAAACCGCCGATGCCTCTTTCGCAATATCATCAAACGAGCACAGCACCTCATGCCGCGCAATCGTCTTCGCCTCAAGCGCATTCGTCAGCCCGTGCTGCCCCGTCATGTACGGCGGATTGCACGTTACCACATCAAACACTTCTTTTCCAAACTGCTGCGATGCCGTTTTCACATCTCCCTGGAAAATCTCAACATCATTTTCCAGATGATTGTACCGCACACTCCGCTGTGCCATCTCGGCACTGTACTCCTGAATTTCCAGCCCGGAAAAATGCTCTCCGTTTGTCTTCGCCTTCAGCAGAATCGGCACAATTCCCGATCCCGTGCAGAAATCCATCGCCCGCTCCCCGCGCTTCACCTTCGCGTAGGATGCCAGCAGCACCGCGTCAATGCCATAGCAGAAAAGGGATGGATTCTGTATCATCCAGTAACCGTTCTGCAGATCATCGAGCCGCTCACCCGGCTTCAAAAATTCTTCTTTTCTATCCAATGAAAATCCCTCCTCCTGCTGACCGCCCAGCGCCGCATCACACAAAAAGAAGCGTCAGTTTTACCCGGCGCTTACTTTTTTCAAAATGCATTCCAAATCAATCTTATTCCGGCTGTTTTGCCTCTTCCGAAGAAGCCTGCTCCCCGGAGCTGTTTCTGTCTTTTTTCTTCTCTTTGCCTTTTTCCTTCTTATGCTTCGGCTTGAACTTGAGCTCTTCCACCGGGCACTCCCGCATTTCCTTCTCATCGTTCACATCCACCAGCACTTTTACGAGCTGACGAAGCACATTCACACCGGAAACCTCACCTTTCATGCCGTCCGGCAGCGTTACGATATCGCCGACACCCGGCAGCTTGCGGTTCAGGTATTCATAGGTTTCCTGCTCGTTTTTCAGGCAACACATCAGTCGTCCGCAGACACCCGAAATCTTCGTCGGGTTCAGGGACAGGTTCTGCTCTTTTGCCATCTTGATCGAAACCGGTGCAAACTCGGACAGATACGTATGGCAGCAAAGCGGTCTGCCGCAGATGCCGATTCCGCCGAGGATCTTTGTCTCATCGCGGACACCGATCTGGCGAAGCTCGATTCTCGTCTTAAAGACAGCCGCCAGATCCTTTACCAGCTCACGGAAATCAATTCTTCCGTCGGCGGTAAAGTAAAACAGCATCTTGTTATTGTCAAACGTATACTCTGCATCGATCAGCTTCATCTCCAGGTTGTGCGCCCGGATCTTCTTCTGGCAGATTTCAAACGCTTCTTTTTCTTCTTGCGGTTGCTCTCCTCCCGCGCATCATCCTTCGGCGTTGCAATGCGGATGACTTCTTTCAACGGCTGGATCACCTTGGAATCGTCAACTTCTTTTGGCCCCAGCACAACGAAACCATACTCTACGCCGCGCGCCGTCTCAACGATAACGTGGTCGCCCACGCAGATGTCCAGCTCTCTCGGCGAGAAATAATATACTTTTCCTACGTTTCGAAAACGTACTCCTATAATTGTTATCATGTTATCAGTTTTCCTTCATTGTCAGGAACATAAGCTCCATGGTTAAATCAAAATTAACATTCGCGTTCAGGCGGGCTCTCGCCTTCTGAATCGCCTCTATAATCTTCTCCAGGCCTTCGTATGAGCTCTTATTTGCTCTCTCACGGATTCCATTCAGCTCCTGCTTGAACACAAGGGAATCGACCTCTTTTGTCGCCTTAAAGAGCAGAACATCGCGGAACCATAAAGAAAAGATATCGAAATAATCATCAATATTGTCTTTTTCGGCCGTCAGTTTTTTGATCGTCTCCACGATTTCATACAGCGGCATACTGTCGGCGTACTTTGCCATGCGGAGTGCATTTTCCAGCGTCTCCTCGTATTCCGGAGAACGGGCAATCCGCTCTGCTTTTCCGATATTTCCCTGCGCCAGGGACGCATCAACCTCTGCCTGGTAATCCGGCACATGCATTTCGTTCATCAGATAATCTTTCACAAGCTGGTCTCCCACTGGTTTTAAATTTAACTGCACGCAGCGTGACGAAATCGTCGGAAGCAGCGCATCCGGGTTGTCTGCCAGAAGCATGACAACTGCGTAGGCCGGCGGCTCCTCGATCGTCTTCAGCAGCGCGTTCTGCGCCTGAAGTGTCAGCTTCTGCGCCTCGTCGATGATATAAATCTTGTACGGACTGCTGTACGGCTTGATCATCACATCGTTAATGAGCTGCCCGCGGATTTCATCGATGCTGATGGTGTTCGGCTTTTCATGCTTCACATAAATGATATCCGGATGATTCTGGCTCTGTGCCTTTTTACAGGACGGGCATTCCATACAGGGCTCGACCCCGTGCTTCTCGCACTGAAGCGTCATCGCAAACAGTGAAGCCATCATTTTCTTTCCCGATCCACTCTCTCCGCCAAAAAGATAAGCATGAGATACTTTATTCATCGAAATGGCATTCTGTAAATGCGTTATGATTTCCTGATGTCCTACAACCTTCTGAAAACCCTGCATAAAATCACCCCCTGGAGTTCTTTTGTATTTCTTACTAATACTGCATTAAGTATATCACAACTTTTTCTGTTGTTCCACAAAATTCTGAATTTCGGAAAAACAGTCTTCCGGCGTAGAATTATTGGAAAATCTGCGGACAATTCCAGCTTCCGCAATTTTCTCCTCCGTAAAATCCTCACAGTCCGCCAGGAATCTCCGGCACATCTCCGCGTATTTCGGCTCTGTCTGTTTTCTTTCCCGTTCCAGTGCCCGCGAAAGCCGCAGCCCATCGTCCACCTCGACATACAGCGGAACCATCGCCTGCTCCCCGAAATATGCCTTTAATTTCAGATACGATTCCAGTGTCCCGATTCCGAGATAATCATGCTTCACAAGATCAATCTGCCCGTCATCCGCCGTAAAATAATACCACGGCCCCTGCACCGTCGAATACATGCGCTCCTCGATAATCTTTCCGGCCTCCCGCAGTTCCGAAAGCCGTTTTTCATCCACAAAGAAATACTCTCTTCCGTCCTGCTCCCCGCTCCGGATCGGCCGTGTTGTATACAGGACAAACGGTTTTAAATCCAGCGCCGTCTCCTGGATCAGATGCTCATAAATATGATCTTTCCCTGACGCACTTTTTCCCATCAGATAGTAAATTTTTCCCATTTTATCTCTCCCCGAAACACAGATTCTTTATGCCTTAAACCGATATCCAACGCCCCAGATCGTCTCGATATACTGCGGCTTTGCCGTATTAAACTCTATTTTTTCACGGATCTTCTTGATATGCACCGTAACCGTCGCAATATCTCCGATGGACTCCATATCCCAGATCTCACGGAACAGCTCTTCTTTCGTGAAAACGCGGTTCGGATTCTCCGCAAGGAAGGTCAGCAGATCGAACTCTTTCGTTGTAAACTGCTTCTCCTCTCCGTTCACCCACACGCGGCGTGCCGTCTTGTCAATCTTGATGCCGCGGATCTCCACAACATCATTCTCTTTCTTGCCGTTTCCGACCAGACGGTCGTACCGTGCCAGATGCGCTTTCACGCGTGCAACCAGCTCACTCGGAGAAAATGGCTTCGTCATATAATCATCCGCACCAAGGCCGAGTCCGCGGATTTTGTCGATATCATCCTTCTTTGCCGAAACCATGATAATCGGAATATCTTTCTTCTCACGCACCTCACGGCAGATCTCAAAGCCATCCACCTCCGGCAGCATCAGATCCAGAATCAACAGATCAAAATCCTCTTTGACCGCCCGCACAAGACCGGTGTCTCCCTGGTTTTCAATCTCTACCTCAAAGCCCGAAAGTTCTAAATAATCCTTCTCCAGATCCGCAATGGATTCCTCATCCTCAACAATCAGTATCTTACTCATGAAACAGGTACCTCCTGATATTTTCTTAATACAAAGTACATCGTGGTGCCCACGCCTTCTTTGCTGGTGGCCCACACTTTTCCGCCGTGATCTTCGAGAATCTTCTTCACGATGGAAAGACCGATGCCGCTGCCGCCTCTCGTGCTGTTGCGGGACGCGTCGGTGCGGTAGAAACGGTCGAAAATCTTCGTCAGATCCTTCGTCGCAATTCCCTTTCCGTTGTCCTCAATCTCCACCTGCACAAAATCTCCGACATCACGCAGACGGATGTTGATGACCTTATGGCTCTTGTCCATATATTTGATGGAATTGCTTACAATGTTATTGATGACACGCTTGATCTGCTCCGCATCCGCGATGACGACCGGGTCGTCCTCGAGATAATTAAAGTATGTCAGATCCACATGCTGCGCGTCAAGCTCCAGATTCAGTTCCTCCACGCAGTCATCAAAATAATCCGCAATGTGAATCTTGGAAAACGTATACGGAATGCGGTTCGTGTCAATCTTGGAATAAAACGTCAGCTCATTGATCAGACGGTCCATCTCATTCGCTTTGTTGTAAATGGTGCGGATGTAGCGGTCCATCTTCTCCGGCGTATTTGCCACACCGTCCATGATTCCCTCGACATAACCCTTGACCGCGGTAATCGGTGTTTTCAGATCATGCGAAATGTTACTGATCAGCTCTTTATTCTCTTTGTCAAACTCGACTTTTTCCTCCGCCGTCTCTTTCAGCCGGATACGCATCTCCTCAAAGTCCTCGCAGAGGTCATTAATCTCCGCCACGCCGCACGGTTCAACAGTGAAATCCAGATTTCCGTCTTTGATATTCTGTGTCGCCTTTTTCAGCTGCTCGAGCGGTCCGATCACACCGCGGTAAATCCAGAAGCTCAGGCCCAGACTGGTGAGCACCAGAATCAGCACAATCACGATGCCTAGCTCTTTTACCATGCCCGTAATCTGCGGCGCAATCTGGTCTGTCTTGGTGACGATAAACGCACTGCATTCTTTTCCGTCCGAGTTCTCATAGTCCACCTGTTTGACCATCCACTGTTTTTCATTGCGGAAATAAACGCCGCCCTTCAAATTGGCCCCCGGGTCACCGTATTTCGGCAGCTCATTTTCCAGCTCCTCCGACGACAGCTCCTCCGAGCCATTGTAAATGATAACACCATCCTCGCGCACCGCGATAAACGACTGTTTTTTCTGCAGTCTTGCATTCAGAACAGAGAGATAATTCGTTTCTTCCAGCTTTGCCGTATCCGATTTCGCGGTATCCTCTACTTCGTCGTACTCTTCTGATGTCATCGCATTCAGCAGCAGGGTGTTGTTCGAAATCGTCCGGTATGTTGCGTTCGCAAGACCGTATTTTTCACCGATAATCTTTGCTTTATACCCTACAAAAAGTAAAACGTCAAGGCACACATCACGATCGGAACCAGTATGATGATGAAAAAGAAATGATTACTCTCGTCCTTAATTTCATGCTTTTCTCTTTTTTTTCCATATAAGATCCACCTGTTTTCCAACACATATTTCGTACTTTTTGCGCACAAAAAATCCCCAGTACGCAGTCTAAATTTATTATAGCACAACGCCTGAGGATTTTTCATTAACTTAGATGAATCTTTCTAAACTTTCTATAAACAGAAAAGCCTGAAATTAGAGGTATTTCTTCAGGTCTTCTACTTTATCCAGTTTCTCCCACGGCAGATCTAGATCGTTTCTTCCGAAGTGGCCGTAAGCGGAAGTCTGTTTGTAGATCGGACGGCGCAGATCCAGCATTTTGATGATTCCAGCCGGACGAAGGTCGAAGTTCTCACGAACGATATCGGTCAGTTTGTTGTCGGACAGTTTTCCTGTGCCGTAGCTGTCGATCATGATAGAGGTCGGATGAGCGACACCGATTGCGTAGGAAAGCTGGACCTCGCATTTGTCGGCAAGACCTGCTGCTACGATATTCTTTGCTACGTAACGTGCTGCATAAGCTGCAGAACGGTCTACCTTTGTACAGTCTTTTCCGGAGAAAGCTCCGCCGCCGTGACGAGCGTATCCGCCGTAGGTGTCTACGATGATCTTACGTCCGGTGAGGCCGGAATCTCCGTGAGGTCCGCCGATTACAAAACGGCCGGTCGGGTTGATGAAGAACTTGGTGTGCTCATCTACCATGTCTGCCGGAATGATTTCGTCGAATACGTATTTTTTGATATCCTCATGAATCTGCTCCTGGGATACTTCCGGATCATGCTGAGTGGAAAGAACAACCGCATCAAGACGGAACGGTTTGCCGTTCTCATCGTACTCTACGGTTACCTGTGTTTTTCCGTCCGGACGCAGGTATGTTAAAGTACCGTCTTTGCGGACTTTGGTCAGCTGGCGAGCCAGTTTGTGTGCCATGTAGATCGGGTATGGCATGTACTCTTCGGTCTCGTTGGTTGCGAATCCGAACATCATTCCCTGATCTCCTGCTCCAATGGCATCGATCTCCTCATCGCTCATATTGTTCTCTTTTGCTTCGAGCGCTTTGTCTACACCCATAGCGATATCGGTGGACTGTTTGTCAATTGCAGTTACAACAGCGCAGGTATCTGCGTCAAATCCGTATTTTGCACGGTCGTAGCCGATTTCGCGAACGGTATCACGTACAACCTGCTGGAAATCAATGTGTGCGTTGGATGTAATCTCACCCATTACCATAACGTATCCTGTTGTAGTACAGGTTTCGCAAGCTACACGGCTCATCGGATCCTGCTCAAGCAGCGCATCCAGAATCGCATCAGAAATGGCATCACAGATTTTGTCCGGATGTCCTTCGGTTACAGACTCAGAAGTAAACAGTCTTTTTCCATTCTTTTTCTCCTTTTTTTTCTTCTCTTCTC